>CAEZXT010000103.1_pt1 | contig 3581 bp, 3 predicted proteins | sample 7265321 | NCBI WGS metagenome assembly CAEZXT01 (sample SAMEA6813915, study PRJEB35770) | uncultured Actinomycetes bacterium | biome: Freshwater; feature: Freshwater reservoir; material: water | place: Czech Republic | collected 2017-04-14 | depth 30m m | reverse complement strand
TTGTTTTCTGCTTACAACATTCTTGGCTCCGCTAGTTGCAGTTATTCCATACGAAGCTGCAACCCCCGCTCTCGTTATCGTTGGTTTCTTGATGATGACACAGATCAAATCTATTGATTGGGAAGATTTCGGAATTGCAATTCCAGCTTTTCTTACCATCATTTTGATGCCTTTTACTTACAGCATCTCGGTTGGAATTGGAGCAGGATTCGTTTCGCACGTGGTGATTAGAATGATTCAAGGTCGCAGAAAAGAACTTCATCCTCTACTGCTCCTGGTTTCAGCTCTATTCATCGTGTACTTCCTTTCCTCACCCATCAATGCGTGGTTAGGCTAGTTACACACTCTCTCAATTGAAATGGGCCCTGATGCAAATCGGGGCCCATTTCTATGTAATGCGCCAATCAACAATTTCACGTCCATTGATTTCTAATAGTTGATTGATCCGACTAAATGGTTTAGAACCAAAGAAACCCCGGTATGCTGAAAGCGGGCTGGGATGAGCAGATATAATTCTTTGATCCTTTGGAAAATAATGTGACAACTGTTGCGCATCTTTGCCCCAAAAAACACCAATAATCTGTGATGAACCTAGGACACGGGCGACTTCATTTGTAAATTCTTCCCATAAAGATATCGATGGGAAACCTTGAGTAAATGTGAGTGAGCGATTAACCAATGCCACTCCTTGATCTACCCATGCCGTTAAATCACCATGTGAGGCTGGTGGTATATCTAAATCGCTATGTAGTTCGGTATAGATATTTCGTAAAGAAGCAGGAATCTTTTTCTTAAGGCGCGGAATCGAAAAAGCCAATCCAGTGGCATCACCGTGGCCTGGATAGGGATCCTGGCCGAAAATAGCCACCTTAATATCTCGAGGCGGACGAACAAATGCGCGCATGACAGTTTCTTTGGACGGCACAAATTCCCTATTTTCCAATGCCAGTTCGATCTTATTAAGAAGTGGTTCGCAATGAGGCAGCAAAATCTGCCAATCCGGATGCATAGACCCGAAAAGCATCATTCAGCCCTTGCGAAAAAGCGCGATCCTTCTTTTGCTACAACTATCGGTAATCCAAAAACAGCGCTGACATGCTCACTTGTAATTACTTGGTCTACAGGACCAGAAACAGCGTTCCGACCATCTTTAAGCAACAACGCATGCGTGGTTCCTTCAGGTATTTCTTCTATGTGATGGGTTACCAAGATAGAAACTGGCGCTCGTTCATCTTGAGAAAATGCAGAAAATCTTTTGAGTAGATCTTCCCTACCTCCGAGATCCAAGCCGGCGGCAGGTTCATCCAAAAGCACCAGTTCGGGATCAGCCATCAAAGCTCGACATATTTGAACACGTTTGCGCTCACCTTCACTCAACGTCCCAAAGAGGCGATCACCTAAATCTCGTACACCAAACGTTGTTAGCAACGCTATCGCGCGAGATTCATCCCATAAATCATATTCTTCGCGCCACCGACCAACTATTGCGTAGGCGGCTGTGAGCACCACATCTCGCACACATTCATCGGCCGGGATATTTTCTGCCAAAATTGCGCTACATAAACCAATACGAGTGCGTAATTCAAAAACATCTACTTTACCCATCTGCTCTCCCAAAATTTCTACCGTACCGGTAGTGGGAAAGTTCAATGCAGATAACAACGAAAGTAGAGTTGATTTACCGGCACCGTTAGGGCCAAGAATTACCCATCTCTCCCCTTCAACAATACGTAAAGAGAGTGGCCCGAGGATTGTTCGTTCGCCTCTGCGAACAGTTACTTCCTCGAGTGATAGAACGACTTGATTTCCCATAGAGAACGAAAGATATCGCCATTAAGCCGTGAATTCAGGAAATTCCGCACCTAGGTAACGTATTTCACGATAATCTGCCCCAGTGCCCAAGGATAATCCGATCCACAATGATGCTTTCACCGGCCTCATACTTCTTTCAGGAATAGATACCCCGGGCATCACCCAAGCTTTATTTGAAACCCTCTCCCCTTTCGCAATAACTGTTTTAGACATTGAACAAGTGGTTATACGCGATCGAGTTATCCTCACTGCACTCATTGCCCTCGATAAATCTCATGCCAAAGCCGTTGAAGAAGACTTAGCTCTGTGCGCTACGACGCTTAACGTTGATATAGCAGTGGCATTTTCTCAATCGTCAATCCACTCTATTGCGGCTAAAACTGGCTTACTACATGTCATCGTTCTGGGTAATCCATTAAAACCCTCCGCTATCGCGATGATTGCGAAAACTTTGGCCACGCAAAACGCCAATATTGAGCGTATCTTTCGCAATGCCTCTTACCCAGTAACTGCCGTTGAGTTTGTCGTTTCTGGCGCATCTCAGCAAAACGTGCGGACATCACTAGCTCAAGTTTCTGTTTCAGAAAATATTGATATCGCAGTTCAACCTGGTGGTTTGATGCGCTGGGCAAAAAAACTTATTCTCATGGATGTTGACTCCACCTTAATTGCCCAAGAAGTCATTGAACTTTTGGCGAAGAAGGCGGGAGTTGGCGAACAGGTTGTAAAAATTACTGAAGCAGCAATGCGCGGAGACATTGATTTCGAACAATCGCTACGAGATCGCGTTGCACTTCTCAAAGGTTTGCCAGAGTCAGCAATCGCGGAAGTTCGCGCAGAAATTACTCTCACCCCCGGTGCACGCACCCTGATTCGCACCCTCACTCGCCTGGGGCACACGGTTGCAGTAGTTTCGGGCGGTTTCATAGAAGTTATCGAACCGTTATTGCAAGATTTAGGTATTGAACTTTATCGAGCAAATAGTCTAGAAACTTCCCAGGGCATCATCACCGGCGGTCTTCGCGGTCCGATCATTGATCGAGCAGCGAAAGCACAAACACTGGTAGATTTCGCTTCAGCCGTCGGAGTTGGAATTGAGCAAACAATTGCAATCGGTGATGGCGCTAATGATCTTGACATGATTGCTGCTGCGGGCTTAGGTATTGCGTTCAATGCAAAGCCAGCAGTGCGCGCTGCGGCCGACAGTGCAGTTTCTCAACCGTATTTGGATTCAGTTCTTTATCTCATGGGTATTTCTCGTGAGGATGTAGAAGAAGCCGACCGCTAAAGTCTGCAAGCGTGGATATCTGTAACGAGAATTCCGCGAGCCCCAAGGGCCCACAATTCATCCATCAAACGATTTGTTTCACTTCGTAAAACCATAGCTCGCACAGCCATCCAATCCGGTTTCTGCAACGGCGAAATTGTGGGAGATTCCAAACCTGGCGTGATCGCGCAAGCTCGCTCCACTTGGTCTTTTGGAACGTCATAATCTAACAATACGTATTGGCGCGCTGTCACTACGCCCTGTAAACGACGAATAAGAATTTCTAAACCTGCCGGAATCGTTCCGCCTTTTCGAGAGATAACTACCGCTTCACTGGTAAGTATTGGATCAGCAAACACTTCTAAACCGGCTTGTCGTAAAGTATTACCAGTACTAACAACGTCAGCAATTACATCAGCAACTCCTAGTCGGATACTGCTTTCCACTGCTCCATCTAAACGCACGACCGTGGCTTGAATACCCAATTCGGAAAGATGTTGTG
>CAEZXT010000092.1_pt1 | contig 4102 bp, 5 predicted proteins | sample 7265321 | NCBI WGS metagenome assembly CAEZXT01 (sample SAMEA6813915, study PRJEB35770) | uncultured Actinomycetes bacterium | biome: Freshwater; feature: Freshwater reservoir; material: water | place: Czech Republic | collected 2017-04-14 | depth 30m m | reverse complement strand
CTTGGATCGCGCAGGCCCCAGCGCTTTCTATTGGATGACCGATATTGCATCGCAATTGGCGCTGATATCTGCAGCTCAAATCAACGGTATCCCGACTAATGTCAGCGATGAATTGCGAGAAGGTGCAACTGCAGAGGCTGTAGTGGAAATAGTCGTTCGCCCTTAAACGCTAAGAGCGGTTCTTTCGTTTGCGTACCGCTGTAGCTCAGCGGAATCCATTGCTACTTAACTTTCGTTTGATACCCTGCGCCATGGGCACTAGTTCACGGCGGCAGAACAAGAAAAACCTCACGCATCTACTTTGCACACTCCTTCTCATCAACGCCATTTCAACTTTCATCAACACACCAACTGCCCAGGCAAATCCCTGCACGAAAGCCCCTGATGCTCCCATTATTAAAGTTGATTATCCCAACCCAACTTCGGGCCCCATTTTTACAATCACTGCCGCAACTACCGGAGATGCTCCAACTACTTTGTTTGAATCCCATACCTATATCCGTATGGGCACAGTTATTTGGGAGCCATGGTCAGAGCAACGAAAGACCGACTTAGTTACAGGTAAAGAAACTCTCATATGGGATAGTGGAAATAATCCCGCTTTTAGAAACATAGCAATTATTGCCTACTCATATAACAATTGCGGAGCATCGGCTCAATCCAGACCAGATCCAGATTCCCTTGGCGTTCCAATGCTTTTCAGGCAACAAAAGTTAGATTTTGATGGCTTCTACTTTGATTCAGGTAAGAGAGCCGAGCAATCTCATCCTTATTATCACGATATTCAAATAGCTAGTAGCGCAGGTCTGGACATGAAGATCGAAATCGCAACACCTGAGATTTGTACAGCGTCACCAATTTCATCAAGGGTCTTTGCAGCAACAACGCAGGCATTTCTCATACACGCAACGGCAGAAGGGCTTTGCACATTGCGCGCCACCAATGCCGGCAAAGTTGGATTTAGCGCACTGGATGAAACCTTTTCAACATATATACGCCCGATGGAGCAATGGGTAGAGGTGCAATACCAAAAAAATTATGCGGGGCTAGGTGTTAATACCAAAGCATTTCTTTTTACACAAGAAACCGAATTGTGCTTCGAAAATTCATGTATATATAGTATCGATGTCGAAGGCACGAAGGACACAGTTAAAAGCACAACGCCCACTATCTGTTCAGTTTCGCGAACTGAATTCCCGAGAGATTTTACTATCAAAGGTCTAAAAGTTGGCCAATGCGTAATCCAATATTCAAATGCGGGGGTGGCCGAATATCCACCAATCAATAAACTCATCACTATTAAAGTAGAAAAACTCTCAGCCATCACACCAGCAAATGGCAAAATCTTACGTTTCTCCCATTACTGCGCGAGAAATAACTACAAAGAGCGCATTCAAGAGATGGTCTTAACTCCGAGACTTACTTGCCCAAAGACGTATTCAGATTGGCCTTAAACCCAGATTAAATCAGCGTTGAGGCCTGTTACCTAACTAGGAATGAGCGTATTGGCAAAGATCTGCCAAGCCAGAGCAGATTTAGCAATCAGTGAAAGCGTGATGTATGTGCGCTCTCCACGAATGTAATCACTCCATTTTCCAACCTTCTTGTATTGCAACCATTGCACGAGTGCAAAGGAGTTAAAGAATACAAAGATGGTAAAGACAATTCCGTAGACAAATGCAGGAGCAGAGGTTTCTCCTACGCCACCGATAGAGAAAACGTAAAACACCAGAGCGACCCACGGAACAAGCCCAGTAATGCATCCAAAGATAAATGGCACCCATCCGCCATTGCCTGGGGTCTCATATTTTTCCTGTAGCCAACCAAATAAAATCATTGATGCATTCACGCCAAAAATAGAAATAATCGCAGAAATCTCACTCACGCCAGTGACTTGTGCAATTAAAACAATCATGACCGATGAGCTCACTGCATATTCCACCCAACGGAAATAATTTCTCTTAGCAGCAATGCCTGCGCTATAACGTGGAAAGAATTGTGGGCTAGCAACAATGAAGTGAGCTAGCGCTGAAAGACCCAGGAAGATCGCAACGGTTAGCCCGACCGGAGTGGAAAAGAGGACCACCGGCGGTGCAAATGTAGAACCCGGAGGCCCAGACATATACGTTGCAGTGATTGGCAATGCAAAATCATTACTTAGGGCCAGTACAACAACCATTTGCACTAAGTGCAGTATTCCAGCCAGAATATTAGTTCTACGAAGACTTCCTGCCGTGATCTCTTTTCTCATGGCAAAAGCGTACTTTCTCCTTGGGGATTGCGCTGACCAGATTCTTCACACGAAGGACAGAGCAATGTCCGTAGCTGTCGACGCGGGGCTCTCTTTGTTTCCATGCTTTCAACATAACCCCTACCACTGACAGCCATGTCAGTGGCTAGATGTAGCCTGTAGGTGGAGGCCAGGAGCTTATGAAAGCACTCAATAGTAATGAGATCAAAAATGAACTCTTTACATGGAGAAGTTAAAAGGAGCCCCACATGTTTGAAATACTTTTCTTTGCAAGCCTTATCTTCCTCTTCTTCAATCGCACAAAAAAACGCAAGAAAGCACGTGGGCTAGATGCCGAACTACGCGAGCTCATCGAAAACCCGACAGATATAACAGGGATTGCTTTTGAGATTAAAAGATATCTGCTCTCCGTCATCGATGATGACAATAATGATCGAGAGAAATTTAGCGATGCACAATTGGCACGGGCTGCGAGCATCTTGGATCGCGCAGGCCCCAGCGCTTTCTATTGGATGACCGATATTGCATCGCAATTGGCGCTGATATCTGCAGCTCAAATCAACGGTATCCCGACTAATGTCAGCGATGAATTGCGAGAAGGTGCAACCGCTGAGTCTGTAGTAGAAATAGTTGTCCGCCCTTAAACGCTGAGAGCGGTATCAGAATTCGGGTGTAGAAAAGAAAAACCCCGCAGATTGCTCTACGGGGTCTTGCACTGTAACTCGCGTTAACGAGCTTAGTTGTGACTCAACAATTCGAAGGATATCACCAGAGCTTCTCAAATTCACATATGAAGGCCCTCCACAGTTTTCTACATCAGCAAATACATTGGTCTGTAACTGAATTAGATTCCTGAATGCGAGCCGCTGTAGCTCAGCGGAAAGAGCACGGTTGTGACTCAACCCGGGGTCGCGGGTTCAAATCCCGCCAGCGGTATGCACACTAAGTGGCCTTACGGTTAGTCGCGTAGGGCCACTTCGCATTTCTATCGCGATCTGAAAAACAACAACTAGAACGACAGGGCGCACTTCAGTGCGTTGGCCGTAGAAAAAGAAAAACCCCGCAGAAAGTTTCGGGGTGCCACTTTTTACACCTTAAAGCCCAATAGCCTTTAGGTGTCAAAAAGTAACCTTTTGACACTTTTTCTGATATGCTCACCACACCTAAAAGGAGGCGCAAATGGCACAGACAGTAAAACTTTCCGATGAACTCGTGGAAGACGCAAAGCGTATTGCCGCAATCGAACACCGCTCTGTTCCTCGCCAGATTGAGTTTTATTTTCGTATGGCCCTCACAGCCGAGGAGAATCCCGATCTTTCATTCTCCTTAATCCGTGAAATTTTAAAGGCAGACTCACAAGAGGCCACCGAGGAATATGTCGCTGGATAATGGTCGTTAATTTTGGTTCCAATTTTTCTAGAACCCTAAAGAAATTACATCCCAACCAGAAAAAGGCACTTGATAAGGCAGTGGCATCGGTTGCTACAACTCCTGAGATAGGGGAGCCAAAGGTGGGCGATTTAGATGGCATCTATATCTATAAGTTCAAAGTCAATAAAGTCGAGTGGCTACTGGCGTATCGCATAGTCTCTAAGAAACAAATCAACCTACTGGTCGTTGGCCCTCACGAGAATTTCTACCGAGATCTAAAGAACAACAACTAGAACGACAGGGCGCACTTCAGTGCGTTGGCCGTAGGAAAAGAAAAACCCCGCAGATCTCTCTACGGGGTTTACTTCTGTAGCTCAATTAAGAACCAGTGCGACAAACAAACATTAGCATCTTGCGTGCTTGAAACCATCAGAATTCAGGCATTCGAGCTTTCTAGCCCCTACTCTTTGCAGTATGACT
>CAEZXT010000069.1_pt1 | contig 6417 bp, 4 predicted proteins | sample 7265321 | NCBI WGS metagenome assembly CAEZXT01 (sample SAMEA6813915, study PRJEB35770) | uncultured Actinomycetes bacterium | biome: Freshwater; feature: Freshwater reservoir; material: water | place: Czech Republic | collected 2017-04-14 | depth 30m m | reverse complement strand
CCACAGAATCCACGAGTTGAGCAGTTGAGAGATGACTACTTTCGAGGCACGGGTAAGCAATCTCTAGAAAGTAATATTTTCCAAACATCTGAAAAGAATCCAAGGGAAAAGATTAGAAAATACTTACGACTTGCCAATAGCGTTGCCGACCGCGAGAAAGAATGCTCTCAATACTTACGGCAAGCTCTTTCTATTGGCGCAGATTCTGGAGCCCAGGAAATTTTTGTGCGCCAAAGTGATTCAATCACCAGTAAAATACTGAAAATTGCCTCCGAGCAGCCAACGCTTTATTTAGATGGTTTAGCGCGCGCAATTACTGCCAAGATCAGGGGAAATTTTGAAGGTCAGGGAAATTTGACTGAAGCGCTGACTACTCGGGAGTTAGAAATTGTTAAACACCTTTCCACCTCAAAGCCTATTAATACGATTGCCGAGTCCCTGCATATCTCTCATAACACGATTAAGACACATTTAAGAAATGTCTATCGCAAACTTGAAGTGGGCGATAGAGATGCCGCTGTAGAGCGCGCTAAAGATTTACTTCTTGTTTAATCAATTGGCAGGACAAGCTAGTTAACAAGAATTGAACGCTTAGAAAGCCCCATAAAATAGCCATCGTTGCTATTCGATAGGCTGGCGCTGTGAGTGATATTTCAGCGAAAGTACGTAAAGCACTTGATGCTGCCATTGAAGCAATTGGTGGAACCTCACGCGAAGGTCAAATTGAAATGGCCGAAGCCGTAGCAAACGCACTCTCTGATCGCCATCACCTTATGGTTCAAGCAGGAACTGGCACGGGAAAGTCTTTGGCGTATTTGGTGCCCGCCCTTGTGCACGGTAAAAAAGTTTTAGTGGCAACGGCAACCCTTGCTTTGCAGAGGCAGTTAGTAGAACGAGACTTACCTCGAATCGTGCCAGCCCTTGAAAAAGTTTTAGGTCGCACTATAACTTTTGGTATCTATAAAGGTGTTGGCAACTATCTCTGCTTGCAGAAGATGAACAGTGAAAATCCAGATCCTGATGGGGAATTAGTTTTAGAACTTTCAAGTTTGGGAGCCGATGCAAAGCGTTTGCATGCATGGGCAAAAGTTCCAGGAGTTTCGGGAGACCGCGATGATGCACCTGATGTTGATCGCAGAGTATGGGCTGCCAATTCCCTCAGTGGTCGTGAGTGTGTTGGAGCAGATGTTTGCGCATACGGGCATCAATGTTTTGCAGCCATTGCAAAAACTAAAGCTCAAAGCGCTGATGTTGTAGTCACCAATCACACTTTGCTAGCGATTGAAATTGTCGATTCACATCCGATCTTGCCCGAACGTGATGCCGTTATTTTGGACGAGGCACACGAGTTTATGGATCGCACAACGCAAGCAGTTACTGAAGAATTAACGGGCCCTCGCGTTTCACGAGCAGCTGCAATGGCGCGCAAACATTTGCCAGGAAAGCTATCGGACGCATTTACTAAAGCCGCTGATGCTTTTGACGATGCAATGGACGAGTACGGCCAAAGCGTGAAATTTGATACTTCACTCCAAGGGCGGTTAAGCGAACTTCCTTCTGCTCTCGAGTCGCCTATCCGTAAAGTCCGCGAAAGTGCACAAGCGATTATGCAATCCATTGGGGCCGATGAAGAGATAATCGATTCAGATGCAATTGCCGAACGTGCACGCGTAAAGGGCGCAGTCAATGAAGTTTCGACAACTGCAGGAAAGTTGCTTAAATTAGGCGTGGGGCAAGTGCTTTGGTATGAGCCTACTTTTTCAACGTTACATCTAGCGCCGCTCAGTGTTTCATCTGTGCTTCGCAACAATTTGCTCACCAAAACTCCTGTCATTGCTACATCTGCAACTTTGACAGTGGGTAAAGGCTTTGATGCAATGGCTAGAAATATAGGTTTTGTTGTGGGCGATGATGCAGATACAGAGATCGAAGATGGCGACCTAGATCCGGCAAATGTTCAGATGCTCGATGTGGGATCACCATTTGATTTCGCAAATCAAGGAATGTTGTATCTTCCTAAACATCTTCCTGAACCGGGCAGAGACGGCCCAAGTATTGAAGCGTTAACTGAGCTAGGGGAGTTAATCGATGCAGCTGGTGGACGCACCTTGGCGCTGTTTTCATCGTGGCGTGGAGTTGAAGCAGCCGATGCGCACTTACGTAAAGTTTTAGCAGAGTTGCCCATAAAGATAATTACGCAAAAACGAGGCGACGCAGTTGGTCCACTTGTCGAACGTTTTGTTAAAGATGAGACATCAATTCTCTTAGGAACAATGAGTTTGTGGCAGGGCGTTGACGTTCCGGGAGCTGCATGTATTTTGGTGGCAATAGACAGAATTCCATTCCCACGTCCTGATGATCCTGTTATGTCAGCACGCGCTGCCGAAATTGATGCAGAAGGAGGAAGCGGATTTATGCAAGTTTCACTTCCTCGCGCGGCCTTAATGCTGGCGCAAGGCACAGGACGTTTGATTCGATCAGAGGAAGACCGAGGAGTAGTTGCAATATTGGATTCAAGAATTGTGACAAAAAGATATGGATCCACGTTGTTGAATTCGATGCCACCCCTGTGGCGGACATCAGATGCAGCCGTTGTTAAAGAATCTCTTGCACGCTTGGCCGAAAGTTTTGATCAAAAATAGTTGTTCTTCAATCAGCAGGGCGCCCATCGGAGCCCTCACTGAAAACTAAAAAAGAGTATGTAATAACGCTTTAACTGTTGGCCACGATGCTGCAAAACTTGGATGTAGCGTCATTGTGTCCACCTCATTCCAATCGACCCAACGTAACTCTTGAGCCTCAGAATTCATCTGATGTGGAATAAGCAATGGTGTGGCACTTGCTATAACTGTGTCATATCGCCAATCACCATGGTCATCAGTATGTGTATGTAGAACGCGAAGGTGTTCGGGCTCGATTCCACACTCTTCAACTGCTTCTCTTATGGCTGCTTCAACCGGGGTTTCGTGCGAATCACGTGCGCCACCTGGAATTCCCCATGTGTCACCGTTATGAACCCATTCGGAACGATGTTGCAAGAGAAGTAATTGATCTCGCGCCATAAGTAACCCTGCGGCGCCATGTAAGCCCCAATGTTTTCCACCGCAATGGCAGGAAACCCATCCGTCACCATCGCGCGCACTCATGGTTCTACTTTAGACCGTGAGATGCACTCTTTCCACATCGAGGGACAGTATTGAAATTGAGTTGCACTCGCGCTCCTAGGCTCATTCAATGTCATCATTCACTGCTAAAAATCCTCATCGCAGATCCACACTTATTGTTGCCTTTATCGGTCTCTTTTTCATAGCAACTTCCATGGGCAATTCTGAGCAAGCACGTGCAGTTGATTGCATTGATACCGCTTGCCTCAATGTTTACACACAGAATGGCAAAATCGTTATAGAAGGCAGAAAGGGTTCGGGTAAAGCTGCGCACGTTTCACCAAAGCCGGTTATTAAGACCACACCAAAAGCACGAGCCAGCACCTCTCCAAAACCAATGTATATGCCGGTAAAGAAAAGAAAACCAGCATCGGTAAAGCCCTATGTTGCTCCAACTCCAAGAAAGAAAGTGATCCCTCGAGTGGTCGCCAAAGTTGTACCAAAAGTATTGGTGAGTACGGGAGTTTCACTCAATGACAGACTCGAGAAATTATTACCAACCGGAGCAATTGCTTATCAGCCACAAGAGGGGGCGCTAGTAAACGTTCCGATAATTTACTGGGCGCAGTTGCCAGCTTTCTTTACCTCAAAAGTATCAATAATTGGAGAAGTTATTGATGTAACAATGCGTCCGTCATTTCTCTGGAGCTATGGGGACGGGACATTCTTTGCAACAACAAATTTTGGTGCGCCTTATCCCAGTCGCGAAATTTCGCATACATACAACCATGCAGGGACATATCTGGTCACGATGCTCGCGACCTGGGGAGGGACATGGACACATAACGGCATCTCTCGGGCAATAACTGGTCAGATAAGAAAGTTTTCCGTTGCAACCGTGCGGATATCGAAGGCAACGACGCCCATCACTTCTTAAATTCATAAGAGAAGATCAATGCACTCTTGTCCACAGCGACTGAATCTTCGGTGCAAAATTGTTGCCGTTGACCTGCATTATGTGGCCTTATGACAACACTGACATCACCACACGATCTCATCGCGGCAATTCCATTCCTTATCGGATATCACCCAACAAATTCCTTAGTGCTCGTTTCTCTCAAAGATGATTTGGTAGGAATGGCGATGCGCGTTGATTATCCGTCGCTGGCATCCATTGAAAAATCTCAAGAGCCCTACGAGTTGCTTGTTCAACATGTCGTTCGCGAAGGAGCCCAAAGCGCACTCGTTGTGGCTTATGTGCCCGATGATCGAAGCGATGGCGAAGAAATCCTCAACGCAATTGCAACCACATTGGTAAGGGCCGATGTAGCACTGAGAGAGTCATTACTCATTGTTAAAGGCCGTTACAGGTCGCTCTTGTGTAGCGATGTGCACTGTTGTCCGCCAGAAGGAAATCCCGTAGAGGAAATCACGCAATCGCGCGTTGCGGTCGAGCAAGTGGCGCAAGGAATTTTGATGCCATTGGATAACGTAGAAACTCTTGTTGAATCACTGTCGTCATTACCTTTAGCGTTAGATCCTGGTTTCATCGAACGCGTGAATGAATTCTCGGTCGCTATAGATAGTCAGACTCTCCATGCAGACCAAAAGGATGGCGCAATCGCAGTAATCGATTTAATGTCACGCTTTATTGCAGGATCTGTTGGCCACAATATCGGTGCAGATCAGGAGTTATCTGCTCGAGTTATTGGTCGACTCAGTGATATTCAAGTGCGCGATTTCGCACTTGGCTCTCACGATGCCAACACGCTCGACACCTACGCAGTGATGTGGCGATACTTGATGCGCATTGCACCATGTGGCTATATCGCGCCTCTTGCATCGCTATTGGCAGCAGTGTCGTACGAGAGTGGAGCAGGTGCGTTGGCGCAACACTGCATTGACCGCGCGTTGGCAGATAATGGCGGGTATTCATTAGCCACTCTCTTGCGCAGAGTATTTAGCGCAGGGTGGCCTCCTGAGGCATTTGCGACGTTGCGAGCAGAGCTACATCCCAAAGTGTGTGCTTCGATATTTGGTCGCTAGTTTTTGACGTTTAGCATCTATCGCGTAGAATTATCGCTAGGTCACGAGTTCTAGGTTCCAGCCCCGGCTAACTAGACGGCAACCCTCCATCGCGGCGGGGTGCTCCGGGTGAAGACCAGGTTGGTAGTTCTTTTACTATCGGCAAGCGCGAAAGGCTTCACATGGTTTCACCTACGCAAGCACCGAAAACACCACCGCCCTTTAATGGCGTCACTGGAGCATGGCTTGAAACGCATGAACCTGGAGATCGTAGATTTCTTTCTATTGGTGCACTCGCATTAGAAAACGGTGAAGTTCTCGAGGATGTCACTATCTGCTACCAAAGCTGGGGAGTTCTTAACAAAGACGGTTCGAATGCAATTTTAATTAATCATGCGTTGACTGGCTGGTCAGATGTACCTGGTTGGTGGCCATCGATGGTCGGACCCGGACTTCCATTTGATACAGATAAATATTTTGTTGTGTGCCCCAACGTTATTGGTGGCTGTCAAGGAAGCACTGGTCCTTCCTCTATTGCCCCTGATGGAAAACGTTATGGTTCGCGATTTCCTACAATCACCATTCGAGACATGGTCGATGCAGAAGTTGCATTTAGTGATGCGCTGGGAATTAAGAAATACCTTTTATCTGTCGGGCCATCACTGGGTGGAATGCGCGCACTTGAATGGGCTGTGCAATTTCCAGAGCGCGTTGGCGCAATCTGCACAATCGGATCATCAGCAGTTGCAACGGGTGACCAAATTGGAACGGCATCGATTCAGATTCGTGCAATAAAGTCAGACCCACATTTTTACGGTGGAGATTATTACGATCAAGAACGCGGTCCCAACGAAGGACTGGGAATTGCTCGCCGAATTGCTCATTTGACCTATCGCACCGAAGCGGAGATGGATGTTCGATTTGGTCGCGAACTTCAAGGAGATGACACGGGGCGATATGCGGTGGAGTCATATCTCGATCACCAGGCAGGCAAACTCTCAGCCAGATTTGATGCCAATACCTATATTTGTTTAACCGAGGCCATGAACTCTCATGACATCGGGCGAGACCGAGGGGGAGTTGCTACTGCGTTGGCCTCCATCACAGTCCCGGTCATCATTGTCTCCATTGATACCGACCGACTTTTCCCTCCACGGCTCCAAGCCGAAATTGCAGAGCTCGTTCCTCGTGCACATGAATTGGTCACTTTGTCCTCACCTTTTGGCCACGATGGCTTTCTCGTGGAAGTAGAGGCGGTAGGAGAGGTCATTCGCAAGGCTCTCAGCCT
>CAEZXT010000055.1_pt1 | contig 8008 bp, 5 predicted proteins | sample 7265321 | NCBI WGS metagenome assembly CAEZXT01 (sample SAMEA6813915, study PRJEB35770) | uncultured Actinomycetes bacterium | biome: Freshwater; feature: Freshwater reservoir; material: water | place: Czech Republic | collected 2017-04-14 | depth 30m m | reverse complement strand
CTAGATCTTCTAATTGCACTTAACTCGGGATTACCTGGAATGGGAACAATTCACGCAAATTCTGCAAGGGACGCCATCGTTAAATTGCAAACATTACCGTTGCTTGCAGGGGAAAATATTTCACAAAAATTCATTGCCCCAACTGTTGCTTCGGCAATTGATATTGTTGTTCAAGTGCGTCTGGATAATTCTGGTGCGCGACGAATTACTGAGGTTGCAAGCGTTACGGGTCGTGTTGAAAATGATCGAATCGAAGTGGAATCACTATGGAGTTGGGATCACGATCATTACGAACGTGGTCTCGGCGCTCTTCCAAAACCCGAAAGGTATTCCCTTGCAGGAGTCAATGTTAATAATTGGTGGGCAGAGTGAATCAAACATTGACTTCAGTTATCCACCCATTTTTTATCGCTGCGTTAGCAAGTGCTTTATGTGGCCTAGGACTTACTCTCATTTCTCAAAAGAGTTTAGGTTACAAGAAAGAGCAAAACGGATCTAAGAAAGGCACCCAGCAAGGAATTTTGTCTAATCACAGGACTGAAGTGGCTTATTCATCTGTTGTAGGTTTGGCTGCGGGAATTCTTATCTCAATCTGGACAAAATCTTTGGTAATTGCGATGCCCTTTATTTTTCTTTCATCCGCCGTTACCTGGTCGATAATTCGCTCACGGGCAATCAAACATGAAACCGCCATGGCCAATATCTGGCCAGAAGTAATTGATCACATAATTTCAGGTATTCATTCAGGTTTGTCTCTATCGGAAACACTTGTTGGTTTAAGTACTAGAGGCCCCGAAGCGCTCCGGCCGGTCTTTTCAGAATTTCATAAGGAGCTACTCCAAACCGGAGATTTTTCGCATGCAGTTTCCCGTCTTAAATCGAGATTCGATTCGCACAGCAGTGATCAAATACTTGAAGCGCTCTTGCTCGCAAAGGCGCTCGGCGGTTCTGAACTGCTTCAAATTTTTCGAACTCTCGGTGACTTTTTACGGGAGGATCTAGCTTTACGTAAAGAAATTGCAATTAAACATGGTTGGATAAAAAATTCGGCACATCTTTCCTCGGCTGCACCTTGGATATTGCTCTTGCTTCTCTCAAGCCAACCAGGCACCGTTGATTCATTTTCGAGCCCAGGCGGAATTGCAATTCTTGTAATTGCGATGGTTATGACGACCGTTGCATACCTTTGGATGGGTCGCCTTTCGCGCTTACCCAAAGTTCCACGAATTTTTGCAGAGAGCAGGTAACTAAATGAGTCTTCAAATTGTGCTGCCCGTATTTCTAGCCTCTGCGGGTGCACTCACTCTATTAATTGAACCCTCCATCTCTCGCCAGAGAGTGGAATCTATAAGAGACAGTTCGGGCGTTCGTGAACGACTTTCGCGAATCGGAAGAGCTAACAGTTACGAGAGTTTCCGAATCAAGCAAGTCACTCAATCACTTGTTGCAACTTCATTAAGTTTCTTAGCCATTTATATGCTTTCCCAATCGCTTTTTATTGCAACTCTGTTGGGATTAACATCTGGAATTGCACTCTATTTTTTGATCGATCGGCAATTGAGTCAAGAAGTTAAGAAGTACCAACAACGGATTGAAAATGAGTTTCCAGCAGTTGTTGAAATGTTAACTCTTGCGCTCTCGGCCGGAGAGACGCCCCTGGGTGCCATAACTCGTATATCTAAACGAGCTCACGGACTTATTGGCAACGAATTTGAACTGGTAATTTCGGCAGTTCGCAATGGAACCCCTTTTCATGTCGCACTCGATGCATTCTCTCGCCGAATTGATTCCATCGTTATTCGCCGATTCATTGATGCGCTCATCACCGCGATGCTACGAGGCGCACCATTAATCGACGTTCTATCTCGCCATGCCTCCGAAGCAAGGTCGATGCAACGTAATCTACTGATGGATAAAGCAGGGAAAGCGGAAATTTCAATGATGATTCCTGTTGTCTTTCTTATCTTGCCAATATCAATACTTTTTGCTTTGTATCCATCGATGACTCATCTCAATCTATTTGCGGCCTAGGCCCAGCCCCAACATTTCCGTAGCGATGATTTGTTATTGAAACACTTTGCTCAAGAAGCCAACGAGGAACCTCTACATGTCCAGCACCAACAATCGGGCGCGTATCAACACTCACTCCTCTATTTAGTAATTCCAAGGTCGGGCTTGCTTCGTTGCTCAGCCACCGAAGTTTTTGATTTCTTGTGGTTCTAGCAATCAAAGCTTCGACACTTTCAATCGACTGACTCGCTACACCAACTAATTCAAAAAGCGAACTTAGCTCGACTTGAATCTCAATCTTTTCTGCCAACCACTGGACGTATTCAATGGCAATGTGTGGAACCGTTGCGTCAACGCGGACAATAATCGGGTGTAAGGGCTTTCTATACCGCTGATAATTTCTTTCTACACTCAGCGCAGAAGGGTCTAGTGCACGGCTTCCTACATTGCTCCACCAAATACTGGAACTTGCAGTAGTGGAATCAAGCGAACTGATCTCTTCCCAATTCCGGAGATTATTGAGGTAATTGACTCCACCTGCTTTAGAAGTTGGCCCAACACTGCTTTGCTTCCAACCGCCAAATGGTTGTCTGTTTACTACCGCTCCTGTAGTTCCTCTATTTATGTAGAGATTTCCTGCTTCAATCTGTGAAGCCCAGAGCTCGCACTCGACTTGATCTAGCGAATGAAATCCTGCAGTGAGTCCGAAGTCAACATCGTTTTGCCACTTGATGGCTGTCTCTAAATCTTCCGCGCACATTATTCCTAGAACGGGCCCGAACCACTCATTGCGATGGCTCCAAGTGTTTGGTTGGACACCCAACTTCACGCCGGGGGACCATTGATTTCCGCTGGTATCTAATTGCTTTGGCTCTACCAACCAACTCTCACCATCATCGACAGTTGTTAATGCGCGCAATAGCGCACCAGTTGGTGGATTGATAACCGGCCCCATTGTTGTTGCATAATTAAAACCGGGCCCCACCCGAATACTCTCTACCGCGTCTTTGAGCTGGCGAATAAACGCCGGATTTTCGAAAATGCTTTTTTCGACAATACCTAAACTTGCAGCGCTACATTTCTGTCCGGCATGGCCGAAAGCTGATTGAACTAAGTCTTTCACCGCCCCATCTATATCTGCACTTGCTGAGATCAATATTGCGTTCTTTCCGCTAGTTTCTGCCATCAAACGAATATTAGGTTTCCATGAAGTAAACATTTGTGCAGTTGTAAAGGCTCCAGTCAAAATTACTCCAGCCACGTCTTGATGCGTTACAAGATGTTTACCAACTTCATCATCTCTGGTTGAAACAAAATGCAGAGCCTCTTTGGGAACGCCCGCTTTCCAGAGTTGTTGGACTAATTGCCACGAGGTTGCAACTGTTTCTGGCGCTGATTTAATAATTACGGTATTTCCAGAGGCAAGCGCCGAACAAATTCCACCGGCGGGAATTGCATAGGGAAAATTCCATGGCGGAACTACGACGATAACTCCGAGTGGTGCTGATGTTTGCATCTGTTCTCTTGCTGAGATTGCATAGAAGCGTGCGAAATCAATTGCTTCACTGACTTCAGGATCTGCTTCAGAAACCGTTTTGCCCGAATCCCGAGCCATTACTGCAATTGTGATGGCTCTTTCTGATTCCATAATTGATGCAGCCTTGCCAAGAATTTTGGATCGAGCATCAGATCCAAGGCCTTCCCAAAAACTAACTCCAGCCTTTGCTCGAACAACCGCTAAGTCAACTTGTGCAATATCAGCAACGCTGTATTGATACCAAGTCTGTTTATTATCGTTTGGGTCAACACCATTCTCGCAGTCATCGGGCTTACTTAAAGATTGGCCATCTATCACAAGAGGAATCAGGAAATTTGCTCTATTAAAAAGTATTGGCCACGCGAGGGAAAGAGCATTTCGATAATGTGGATTTGTTGCATCTCCGTCGGATTGATTCTCAAATTCACCTAAAGCAAACTGTGTTTCACTTTTTTCAATTTTGGTGGCGTGCCTTCTGGAAGAGACGCTGATTTCGTGGCGTTGCGCAATGGATTTTAGGAATCGTTCTTTCTGATCCTTAAATCTTGGATTTCCAATACTCATTTCAAAGGATGCTCGTAAGTAGTTTTCGATTGAAGTGTTTTCATCCAATCTTCGAACGAGATAGGCAACGGCAACCGGGAAGTCAGACCTCTTCGTGACTGGTGTATACAAAAGAATGGCGCCAGTAAGGTTCACAATCGCCAGCGCCTCTGCGTTTGCCATCCCTTCAAGCATTTCAATGTCGAGTTGTTTAGTGACTCCACGTTTCTTGGCAACTTCGAGAGCCCAAGCAACATGGAAAAGGTTATGACTGGCAACACCAATGCGAACGGCTTCTGCATTTTCTGGCCTCAAGGCAACATCAATCAAACGGGCATAACTTGCATCTACATCAGCTTTAGTTTCATATGGCGCCGGTATCCATCCGTGAATCTGCGCTTCGGCCTTCTCCATTGCCAGGTTTGCACCCTTTACTAAACGAATTTTAATCCAGGCCCCAGTGTCTTTATGCCTTTGGCGGGACCATAAAACCAAATCGGCAAAGGCCGAATGCGATTCGGGTAAGTAGGCTTGTAAAACTATTCCGGCGTTGAGAGATGCGAATTCGTGCTCACTCAATAATTTCTTGAACACCTCAACAGTGATGGCAAGGTCACGAAATTCCTCCATGTCCAAATTAATAAAGACGCCGTGTGCAACTGCCTCTCGATAAAGTATTCGTAACTTGTCGCAAACTCGCGAGACGGATCCATCATGATCTATCGTTATTAATTGACTTGCGATTGAGGAAATCTTCACCGATGCATAATTGACATCGGATCGTCTAATCATTTCAATCACTGACTGAAGTCGCTCGTCAGCCTCATGATTTCCCAATACTGCTTCACCTAGTACGTTGATATTCAATTGAATTTTGAGGGTATTGCGCTTGTGAATATGACGGGCCAACAACGTTTCCTCTGAAGGCAAAATGATTCCCTTGGATGCCATGCGCACTCGTTGATCAACAATCTTCATGACTAGAGATGGTGTAAAGAAGGATGTTCCACTGATCAATTTCAAGCCCGCGGAGTCAAATAAACCAAGTCCCCGCGCGCTAGCTTTTTTGGAAATCCTGCGCAATGTTCTTGATGCGCGGATAGAAGAATTCATGCGCATTACTTCATCAGTCAGTGACATTGTGAGTGAGATAGCAGAAGCATCTTTCAGTAGTCGTGCAAATCGATTTCTATTTGCAATGTCTCTGCGCGTGCGCAATTTCTCAGATTCTTTAAGAAGATCTTCCACAAGGCGCAAAGATTGATTTGTTACTTGATCAATGTCTTCTAAGGTTTGAAAAGTTTGGTCCGATGGTGGATTTTCCTTCACCTATTGAGTATAGGGAGAGCCTTTGATCGCCTTAGGTCAGAGAAGAATAGTGAGAGCACTCATTATGATAATTGTCAGCGGAAGTGTTTGAATCATTCCTTGTAGCGTTGCAACCGTTGCACCTGGTCCAAACCTTCTTTGATTGAATGCTCCCAAAACTGAAGTTATGACCGGATATGTTGAAAGTGCTCCTGCAACACGTGGCCCTAACAAACTTGCAAAACCAGTTAAGAAAAGAATGAGTAGCACTGTCACGATGAGTCGTGTTGGCAGTTCCCAACGGGGGGCATTGCTTGTGCGCGGTGGATTTTCAAACTTTGGCCAAAATTTTGTAGCGAGAATCCATGTACCAATAAGTATTGGCAGCAAAATTTGTAAAGGAATACTAAAACTCGTTAACAGCGCACCAGAAGAAATACAAGCGAGCGTCCCAATAGAAAGTGCTTGCGCCCAATTCATTCGAAGAGCGCAGAACGAGTACACCCATGCAAATATGACAAGTGAAACTTGGCCAACCAAAACACCGTGAGCAGCTTTTCCCGCAAAGCTTGCACCTTCTTGAATATAGATAATGTAAACAAAAGGGCCAGTGGTCAGCGGCAAGCCGATGAGTCTGCCGCCGATTCCGTCACCCCATCTTTTTTGTATGAAGCTCACCAGGGCGACGAAGAGTGGTGCTAGAAAAAGCTTTAACAGCAAAAGTGAATTCATTACTTGGAGTTAATTATCTTTCGAGCCGAAGTAATTTCTTCAATGAAATCGTGATCAATCTCCACGCCTATGCCAGGACCATGAGGAACTCTCAACTGACCTTCTTCCATAACAAAGGGGGTTGTAATGTCACGCTTAAAAAATCGCGATGAAGCACTTGTGTCACCAGGCAATGTAAAACCAGGCAGTGATGCAAGTGCAACATTTGCAGCTCTACCGATTCCTGTTTCAAGCATTCCGCCGCACCACACAGGAATATTATGCTCAACACAAAGATCATGAATTTTTAATGATTCAAGGTATCCGCCAACTCTTCCGGGTTTGATATTAATAACTGTTGTTGCTTTAAGCGCAAGAGCATCACGAGCAGATTCATACGAAGTAATAGATTCATCAAGGCAGATTGGCGTATCAACTCTTGCCGCAAGGAGTGCATGGCCCACGATGTCGTGTTCGTCGAGTGGTTGCTCAATAAGCAATAAGTCATAAGCATCTAACTTCTTCAAAAGCTCTGTGTCATTGCGTGTATAGGCCTGATTTGCATCCACTTGGAGTGGAATAGTGGGCCACATTCCACGGATCACACTGACTGGTTCTATATCCCAACCTGGCTCGATCTTTAATTTGATTCGCTTATAACCCTGGTTGACGTAATCAGAAACTTCTTCAACCAAAGATTCTATGGATGGTGCAATACCTACCGATACTCCACAGTCAATTAAATCTCGCGAAGAACCCAAATACGATCCAAAGGAAATACCTTCTAATTTTAATTGCGCGTCAAGAATCGCGCTCTCAAGTGCTGCCTTAGCCATTTGATGACCAAGAAAGGGGCGAAGAGTGCCGGCAACATCTTCTGCGCGGATATCACCGAACGCAAATAGATTAGGAAGTAGAAATCTTTCCATTATATCTTGGCACCCTGCAGTAAATTCTGGGGAGTAAAGAGGCTCTGACATAGCAACGCATTCAGCCCAACCTTCAACCCCATCGTGCATAGTAATTTTGATTAAGAGAAGTTCGCGATCATTTTGTGTTCCGAAAGATGTACGGAATGGACGCACTAGAGGCAAGGCAATTGTGCGAATCTCAACGCTTTTAATGTTCACGATTTAACCTTTCCTGGGAGCGCTCAGTATGTAAGCACCATCGTTGGTAAACCCTGAGATATTCCAGCCACTGCTCAATCGGGGATGCAATTGATTACGTAGCGCCATGCGCCATTTGAGAGAAAGAACGGGATCCTTGGAACGTATGTCAATGATGTCTTCGGGTAGGTAACATAAAACTTTGTGCACGTTTTTTTCTGAATGAGCGTTTTCTTTAGGATTTCCACCAACATTTTCTAGTGCCACTGGAATCCCTTCACTATTTGTCTCTGCAACGTGCGCGCTTTTCAGAGCCCAACGAGCCATGCACCTGTCTGTAGGGTCTCCAGCGTTAAGAGCATCCGGCAAATCCCCGTAAAAATCTGGAAAATAATCGTGAACCTGCACACCAAGTTTGGTGATATTCAATTTTGCGTTGCGGCGAACTAAGGGATCGAAAGTCCAGGTTATTTCGTCATAGCCACGATCTAACGCCCAAGTCTTTTGATGATATTTAAGCGCAGTACCAATATTTTGATTGCGAAATCCCTCTTTGATTCCAGCCATATGTGAATGCAAGTGCAGGTGGCCATCTTCATCGACAGAGGGGAAAGCAAATGCTGCTCCCACTACTTGTCCGTCAATAAACGCGCCTGCTACGTATGTTCCGTTATGCACCATGGCTTGTAATAAGTTGGCGGTGATTTGAGTTCCCTCATCACTTGGCCAGACATCGTCGAAAATCTCACGGGCAAAGTTTTGCTCTTTTACACCGACAAGAGTTCGAATT
>CAEZXT010000053.1_pt1 | contig 8047 bp, 5 predicted proteins | sample 7265321 | NCBI WGS metagenome assembly CAEZXT01 (sample SAMEA6813915, study PRJEB35770) | uncultured Actinomycetes bacterium | biome: Freshwater; feature: Freshwater reservoir; material: water | place: Czech Republic | collected 2017-04-14 | depth 30m m | reverse complement strand
TATTTGATGGAAGACCTTCACCGTGCTGGCGGACTCCATGCAGTGCTGCGAGAATTAAAAAACCATCTAGAACCCAGTGCAATCACTGTGACAGGTAAGCCTTTCATTCAACCTCTTGATGAAGCAGAAATTTTCGATAAAGATGTTATTCGAAGCGCTAAGGAACCACTTCAGAAAAATGCGGGTATTGCGATTTTGCGTGGCAATCTTGCACCTCATGGAGCTGTCATTAAACCTGCTGCTGCGAGTGCACACTTGCTCACGCATAAAGGACCTGCAGTAGTTTTCGATAGCGTCGAAGATTTCCATGCACGGATCAATGATCCCGACCTCGATGTAGATGAAAATTCAGTGTTGATCTTGCGTGGGTGCGGACCTAAGGGCTATCCAGGTATGCCTGAAGTTGCCAACATGATCATGCCGGAAAAAGTTTTGGCTAAAGGCGTTACTGACATGGTCCGTATTTGCGACGGGCGAATGAGCGGAACCGCTTACGGAACAGTTATTTTGCATGTTGCCCCAGAAGCAGCACATGGCGGTCCACTTGGTCTTATTCAAAATGGAGACATCATTATTCTTGATGTTCCCAATAGAAGCATCAATATTGATATTTCCGAGCAAGAGTTAGCACAGAGAAAACCATCAGCTGCTATGACCGCTGCATTTGCGAAACCTCAACGTGGTTGGGAGCGCATATATGTTGAACATGTTATGCAAGCCGATAACGGAGCTGACTTAGACTTATTGCGAGGAAGTAGCAGTTCGGAAGTAACGCGCGAGTCGCATTAAATTCCTGCTTTTAATACCTCTCGTACTGCGTTCATCGTCTTATCAATATCCGCGTTCGTGTGGGCGCTAGACAAAAACCATGTCCCTCTTGGCAAGATTCTGATTCCTTTTTCTAGCATTGCAAAAGCGAATTTGGCATATCGTTCACGATTGGCCTTCATGGCTGAGCGATATTCAGTTGGTCCTTTGAGGTCAAAGCGAACGTTAAAGACCGCAGGATAACCAACTATTTCATGCTCAATTCCAGCAGATGCAAATTCGCTTGATAACTCTTTCATTAAGCGACCACCTGACACATCAATACTCTTATACGGTGATTGGCTCTTGAGCAATTTCAACGTGGCAAGTGTTGCCGCCATAGAAACTGATTGGGTGTTATAGGTACCGCCATGCATAACTTTTCCTGTTGCAATGTGGTCCATCAACTCTTTCTTGCCCACAATTGCAGCAACCGCAAAACCGTTGGCAAGGGCTTTACCCAAAATTGTTAGATCAGGAGTAACACCCAATACTTTTTGTGCTCCCCCATCGCTGACTCGAAATCCTGTTATTACTTCGTCAAAAATTAGAACAGTTCCATACTGTGTTGCCAACTCACGTACGCGCTCAAGATAGCCAGGAAGCGGAAGCACGCCACCTGAGTTAAACATGATGGGTTCCATAATGATGCCCGCAATATCACCGTTCTTAAGTTGCTCCTCAATGACATCAGCGTTATTCCATGGAAGTACAACAATGTTTTCACTCAACTCTTGTCCTTGAGTTGATGTAAGCGGATTAGGATGAAGTGCATCGCCAGCCAGGGACATATCAGGTGCGACGCTGATCAATACATTGTCGAACCATCCGTGATAGTGACCTTCAAATTTAATCATTTTCCATCGACCCGTTGCTGCGCGAGCAAGACGAAAAGCAACTTGCACTGCTTCAGAACCAGAAGATGCAAACCGCACTCTCTCGGCACTTGGAACCATCTCGGTCAAAAGCTTCGCAGTTTCATATTCCAGTGGAGTTTGACCGGCCACCAAAAGAGAAATATCTAATTGTTTTTTTGCGCTATCAATCACTTCTTGTGGACTATGACCCAAAATCATTGGGCCCATACCCAATACATAGTCAGTGAGGTTGTTGCCATCTACATCGCGTAGCGTGCAACCGTGTGCTGATGTGAAAACTAAAGGGTGAGGTTTAAATCCAGTGCGATATCCGCTATTGATTCCACCTGCTACATATTCAGAGCCTTGTGTAACGGTGTCCTGCGAGCGCGTGAATTCCATAGGGTTAACCTTAGTCACGAGTAAGAGCTGCTACTCAATAGGTCGATCAATGTCCCTTGTCATGGGCTGGTTCACCAGTGTGGCACAAAAGGCGGTGAAGTGAACTACACATCAATCAATCATTTTCACTGCAGGTAAGGTCAAGAAATCAACATAGTCTGGATCAAGACTGACCTGCTCGAAAAGAGATGAAGCATCCTTCATGCGTTGAGGATCAAACCCGGCCCCCAGAAGGCGCGTAACTTCGGTTGCAAGCACTTCTCTGACCATTTCTGGTGAGGCGGTGCGGCCAGTATCTTTGTACGTGACTTTATTTTGTACCTGTTGCCAGATTTGTGAACGGGAGATTTCTGCAGTTGCTGCATCTTCCATTAAATTATGAATTGAAGCTGCTCCGTTTCCATCTAACCACGCAGCCAAATATTGAAGCGCGATGTCGATATTCTGACGCAGTCCTGCTTCCGTCACTTCCCCCGGAATGGTCTTCACACTCAACAAATCCTCCGCAGTGACCTGAACTTCAGGACGCTGTTTTTCTAATTGGTTTGATTTACCCACGAGGAATTTATCGAAGATTTCTGCACACACTGGCACTAAGTCAGGGTGAGCAACCCACGAACCATCAAAGCCGTCATTAGCTTCTCGTTCTTTGTCAGCGCGCACTTTTTCTAGCGCAACTCTGTTCACTTCCTGATCCTTGCGACTTGGGATGAATGCCGCCATTCCCCCCATAGCAAAGGCACCTCGCTTGTGACATGTCCGCACTAACAAGTTTGTGTAGGCACGCATCATAGGAGCAGTCATAGTGATCGAATTTCTGTCAGGCAAAATGTATTCAGAACCAGCATCTCTAAAGTATTTAATCACTGAAAACATGTAATCCCAGCGGCCGGCATTGAGTCCGCTGGCATGCTCTCTGAGCTCATACAGAATTTCTTCCATTTCAAATGCTGCGGGAATGGTTTCAATGAGAACCGTTGCGCGAATAGTCCCGATGGGCACTCCCAATTTTTCTTCAGCAAAAGTGAATACTTCATTCCAGAGGCGAGCCTCCAGATGACTCTCCATTTTCGGAAGGTAGAAATATGGTCCTGATCCCCGGGCTATCAAGGTTTTAGCGTTATTGAAAAAATGCATTCCAAAATCAAAGAGCGCAGCAACGACAGGTTTACCGTTTACAAGTAGATGTGACTCATCAAAATGCCAACCTCTTGGACGAACGATGAGTGTGGCAATTTTCCCATCTTCGCGAAGCGCATAATTTTTACCTTCTGCCGAAGTGAAAGTTAAATTCTTTTGAGCAACACCACGTAACACAACTTGGCCTTGAACAACGTTGGACCAATGAGGCGTATTTGAATCTTCAAGATCGGCAAGCCATACCTTTGCGCCAGAATTAAGTGCATTGATCGCCATCTTTGGATCAGTAGGGCCAGTAATTTCGACACGACGATCTGTGAGATCAGATGGTGCAGGTGAAACTTTCCAAACACCTTCTCTTACAGATTGTGTGGATGGTAAGAAACCTAAAGTTTTTCCGCCAGAGATTTCCACTCTGCGTGCTTTCCTTGCGGCGAGCAACTGATCTCTTGTTGCATGAAAGCGCTGATCCAACTCAGCAACAAAATTAATGGAGTCTTTTGTGAGGACAGTGTCAGAACCAGCCACCTTCGATGGGCTACAACTAATTTCCATGGCGACTCTCCGGGTTTCTCTCAAAGAAGCAATAGGCGATTAAATAGCATCTCAGTGAACCGGTCAATCCGAATTTGGGCTAGTCGCTGCCTTATTTCCGCAGACATCCAGATATAACTATGCGTCGATCCGTTCGCGATCAATCTCAGCAGTCGAAATGAATTCTTTACGGGGTGCGACGTCATTTCCCATGAGAAGTTCAAACATGGCATCTGCGGCAATTGCATCTTTTACGCTCACTCGACGCAAGGTTCGATGATCTGGATCCATCGTTGTCTCACGGAGTTGATCGGCGTCCATTTCTCCTAAACCTTTATAGCGTTGAAGAGGTTCCTTCCACTTCTTGCCGGCTTTTGTCAGGTCAGCCAAAACTTTTTTCATTTCATCATCAGAGTACGTGTAATGGAAATCGCCCTTTTTCCCACCAGATCCCATGACTTCAATGCGATGCAATGGTGGAATTGCTGCAAAGACGCGACCTGCATCAATCAAAGGACGCATATAGCGATACAGAAGTGTCAATAAGAGACAACGAATATGTGCCCCGTCAACATCAGCATCTGACATCAAAATGATTCGGCCATAACGGGCATCGTCGAGTTCAAAGGAGCGCCCAGAACCTGCGCCAATGACTTGAATGATTGAGGCGCATTCAGTGTTATCGAGCATCTGTGAAAGAGATGCTTTTTGTACGTTCAAAATCTTTCCCCGAATAGGCAAAATTGCCTGGAACTCAGAATTTCGAGCGGCCTTTGTTGTACCTAAAGCAGATTCGCCCTCAACAATGAATAATTCGGTTCGCGAGACATCTTCAGAACGGCAATCTGAAAGCTTTGTAGGCAATGATGAATTTTCAAGTGCATTTTTACGTCGTTGTAGATCTTTATGTGCGCGAGCAGAAATTCGAGTACGCGATGCAGCCGCAACTTTTTCAAGGATTAACCGACCGTTTGCTTTGTCGATTCGTTTCGTTGTTGCAAAGAATGCTTTCATCTCATCAGCTACAACAGAGGCGACAATGCGTGTAGCGGCTGCTGTGCCGAGCACTTCCTTGGTCTGACCCTCAAACTGTGGCTCTGACATTCGAACCGTTACAACTGCTGTCAGGCCCTCCATGATGTCGTCTTTAATAACATCGGCTTCTGAGTTCTTGAGAGTTTTCGTGGAGCGAAGCGCCTCATTGAATGCCTTAGTAATTGCTCGCTCAAAGCCGAGCATGTGAGAGCCACCTTTGGGAGTAGCAATAATGTTGACGAATGATCGGGCTGTGGTTTCAAAACCATTTCCCCACTTCATCGCAATATCCACGCCCATGTCACGTTCGACTTCTGTAGAAACCATATGTCCTTGATCATCAAGAACAGGCACTGTCTCTTGATAATGCCCGCTACCTGTTAAGCGAATGACATCCCCCACCGCTTCATCGGGTTGCAAGAATGTGCAGTACTCGGAGATTCCACCCTTATGAAAGAAAGTTTCTGTTGTCTTTGTTTTAGTCCGATTATCATTAACAATCAGCGTCAAACCCGGTACCAAATAAGAAGTTTGGCGCGCACGAGAGTAAATCTCTTCTAATTCAAGCTCTGCTTCCTTAAGGAATATCTGTTTATCGCTCCACCATTTAATACGAGTACCTGTTACTTTGTGTGGAACTTTTCCGACTACACGCAAACCTGACGACGGTGTAAATGGCGCTTTTGGACCTTCGCCATCGAAAATTCCTGCAGCGCCTCGTTGAAACGACATCCAATAAATCTTTCCATCGCGATCAACTTCTGCATCAAGTCGAGAAGCAAGTGCATTAACAACAGATGCACCAACGCCATGTAATCCGCCGGAGGCAGCATAGGAACCGCCACCAAATTTTCCTCCAGCATGCAATTTTGTTAAAACTACTTCAACACCCGTTAAGCCGGTTTTGGGTTCTTTATCTACAGGAATGCCTCGGCCATCATCATGTACTTCGACAGAGCCATCTGACTCCAAATTAATTTCAATCTTTTTACAGTGTCCTGCTAGAGCTTCATCCACTGAGTTATCAATGATTTCCCAGAGGCAATGCATGAGGCCGCGAGAATCGGTAGAGCCGATATACATGCCCGGGCGCTTTCGAACCGCATCCAAACCTTCGAGGACGGCAAGATCTTTGGCGGTGTAGCTCGCCTCTATTAAGTCATTATCTTTGCTAGCCACGGGCGCAAAGGTTAGCCATCTATTGCCTCCTGCCAAGTTAAGCGCGCCGTATGTATCTCAAATACTGAAATAGGGGCGCAAATCGGTTGCAAAAGTTGATTTTCATGGGGGTGACTCAACACACTCACAGAAAAAACATTTAGTTTGGCGAGCGGGGAATAACCAATACATGGTTTGATGTTCTCTATAACACAGAGCCGTTAGGCCCAATTGTGAGGAGAGCGCAATGACAGAGCAGATGATCCTGGAGACAACTCCACTCAATGCAGTAGACCGTTGCGATCGTTGTGGCGCACAAGCATATGTTCGCGCCGTATTACTTTCAGGCGGAGAACTTCTTTTCTGTGGCCATCATGCAAAGGAATATGCAGAAGGCCTTAAGCCAATTGTTGCTCACATTCAAGATGAAACAGAGAAGTTAGTAGAGGCTCCTACTCACTAACTCGCATTGGTGGCCTTAAAGTTCTGGCGCATCAAAATCATGTGACTTATGCGCGCCATCGCAAAAGGGTTTATTTGCTGAGTGACCACAGCGGCACAGTGAAAAATCAGTTTCAGTCTTTATTACTTTTCCATCAGCATCTACGAAATCAACAGTTCCAGTTACGCGGATTGATCCGTTCGCCTTAACGCGCATGCTCACTTTTTCGCTCATGGGATTGCCTTTCGATTTAGTCGAGGTAATCGCGTAATACTTGCGAACGCGATGGGTGGCGCAATTTAGACATTGTTTTAGATTCAATTTGGCGAATACGTTCGCGAGTTACCCCGTAAACCTTGCCAATTTCATCGAGAGTCTTTGGTTGACCATCGGTGAGTCCAAAGCGCATTGCAACTACACCTGATTCGCGATCAGAAAGTGTGTCAAGAACTGAATGTAATTGCTCTTGTAAGAGAGTGAATGACACCGCATCTGCAGGAACAACAGCTTCTGAATCTTCAATCAAGTCACCAAACTCAGAATCGCCTTCTTCTCCCAATGGAGTATGCAAGGAAATCGGTTCGCGACCATATTTTTGAACTTCGACAACTTTTTCTGGTGTCATATCGAGTTCTTTTGCTAGCTCTTCAGGCGTTGGTTCGCGGCCTAAATCTTGCAACATCTGGCGCTGTACTCGAGCCAACTTATTAATAACTTCCACCATGTGCACGGGGATACGAATGGTGCGGGCCTGGTCTGCCATTGCGCGGGTGATTGCTTGGCGAATCCACCATGTTGCATATGTTGAGAACTTATAACCCTTTGTGTAGTCAAACTTTTCAACTGCGCGAATTAAACCGAGGTTACCTTCTTGAATAAGATCAAGGAACAACATTCCTCGACCTGTGTAACGCTTTGCAAGAGATACAACCAGACGTAAGTTAGCTTCCAAAAGGTGGTTTTTAGCGCGCTTTCCATCTTCGACAATCCACTCCAGCTCGCGCTTGAGTTTCTTTTCTAACTTCTTTTCGGTAAACAGTTTATTTTCGGCAAAAAGACCCACTTCAATACGAGTAGCAAGTTCTACTTCTAGTTCTGCATTAAGAAGTGGAACGCGACCGATTTGTTTGAGGTAATCCTTCACTGGGTCAGCAGTAGCGCCAGCAGTCATAACTGTTTGTGCTGGAGCATCATCTTCTTCAGAGGCTTTAAGAGTAAACGCGTTCTCTTCGTTGCCGGTGCTTTCTTCGGTTAAATTAACAACTCGAGGAGCGTTGGCTTTATCTTCACCTGGTTCATCAGTAGAAACTTCAGCAACAAGGGCTTCAAGATCTTCGAGTTCTACTTCTTCAAGTTCTACTTCTTCGCCATCAATTTTTGTAACAGTTGTTTTAGCAGTTTTGCTTTCAGCTGGTGCTGCAACTGGGGCAGGCGGTGCGATAAGGGCGTAATCGGACTTCTTGAGAATGCGATTAGGACTGCCTAGACCTTGCTTGCGCAACTTTTCGGTCAGCGTGGCAACCACGGTGACCAACTCGCGCGCTTCATCGACGAGTGGCTTATCAACTTTTTTAACAATTCTGTTGAGATTAATAACTCCACGCGATGCGAGCTCGTCAGTGAGTTCTTTATGTCGAGCAATGGCATCTTTTGCTGAAACTATTAATTTAAT
>CAEZXT010000045.1_pt1 | contig 9239 bp, 7 predicted proteins | sample 7265321 | NCBI WGS metagenome assembly CAEZXT01 (sample SAMEA6813915, study PRJEB35770) | uncultured Actinomycetes bacterium | biome: Freshwater; feature: Freshwater reservoir; material: water | place: Czech Republic | collected 2017-04-14 | depth 30m m | reverse complement strand
CCGCTTACTTTACGAATTTCACCAGCTAAACCAACTTCTCCAATTGCAACTAAATCACTCGGCAATGCAAGCCCTTTTGCAGCAGATGCCACAGCCAGTGCCAGCGCTAAATCTGCAGCGGGCTCAGTCATTTTCATTCCACCAACTGTTGCGGCATAAACATCGCGACCTGCAATGCGAATATTTGCACGAAGTTCAAGGACTGCAAGCGTCATAGATGTTCTTGCCGAATCAAGACCGCTAGTAACTCTGCGAGCGTTACCAAAATCATTATCGCGACCCGTGCCAACAAGTGCCTGAATTTCAGCCAGGAGTGGTCGCCGGCCTTCAAGCGTTACGGTGACGCATGTTCCGGGGACTGGTTCAGTGTGACGAGTAGTAAATAACCCCGTGGGATCAGCAACGCTTTCGATTCCGCCGTCATGTAAATCAAAACATCCAACTTCATCGCTTGCTCCAAAACGATTTTTGGTAGCGCGGATTAATCTCAATCGCGAATGGCGCTCGCCTTCAAATTGCAAAACAACATCGACAATGTGCTCGAGCAATCGAGGTCCAGCAATCGAGCCATCTTTTGTCACATGCCCTACCAAAAGCAAAGTGATATCGCGTTCTTTTGCTAAGCGAATCAGCGCACCGGCTACTTCACGAACTTGCGTAACACCACCGGCAGATCCATCGGCGGCGCTACTACTCATGGTTTGAATACTGTCGATAATTAATAGATTGGGTTTCACTGAATCAATGTGAGAGATAACTGCGCCTAAATCATTTTCGGCAGCTAACCACAACAACGGGTCAACAGCGCCAATTCTTTCTGCACGCAAACGTACTTGTGAGGCGGATTCTTCACCGCTTATATAGAGCGAACGAATTCCTCGGGATGCGCTCTGTGCTCCAACACTTAACAACAAAGTGGATTTACCAACTCCTGGTTCGCCAGCTAACAAAATTGCAGCACCTGGCACAAGGCCACCACCAAGTACTCGATCTAATTCGCTGACACCAGTGGATCGTGCTGTTGCACTAGTGAGATCTACATCGCCAATGGGAGTTGCAACATGACTCACTGCACCTGGAACAAGTGAAAGCCTCTTAGGTGCCGAAATTTCTTCTACGCTTCCCCATACTTGGCACTCGCCACAACGGCCAACCCATTTATTTGTTGTCCATCCACATTCAACACAACGGAATGGGTCTTTCTCGGGTTTAGCCATGGGTACAGCCTAGAGCGAAGGACTGACTACTTCTTGTTAGCCAAAGTGGCTGGGTGCTGAATAACAAATAGGGGGAGTTTGCGCGCATCTACTTCTTTTATCGCTCGAACTCGGTCATCGCAATGCTTGGCCAATATGTCGTAAGCATCCTGCCCCATCAATGCAATGAGCTCTGTGCGGTTAGAGATATAGACAGGCTCGCTGCCAACGTGGGCGTCGGTATTACTTGTGCAATACCAATCGAAGTCATCTCCGCCATCGCCCCATGCAAGTCTTTCGTATTCGCCGATGACCGTTACAGAATATTCGCGCTCGCCAACTTCGCGAACTTCAAAACTTCTGCGAAGTGGTAATTGCCAGCACACGTCCGGCTTCGTATCAACAAAGTGACGATTTTCTTTCTGCGCCAAGTGGTGAAGTACGCAACCAAATGATCCAGTAAACCCTGGTGCTTCGTAACCTTTGCGATTGAGGAAGATACATGAGTCATTAATGGTTTTTGTCTTGCGGTCGCCATCACTATCTTTATCGCTAATTTGTAATTTGCCACCAGGGCGTTTTGGTTGCGCTTGTTCAAAGAATTGCCACATTTCTGGAGTGAGATCTTGTGCCGCTTTGAGAACTCTGGCTTCGTCGTTCTCATCTGAGTACATGGCACCTTCAGTGCAACATCCATCGTTTGGACGATCAGCAAATACACCTTTACAACCATCGCCGTAGATACAGGTCCAAAAAGAGGTCAACCAGGTGAGGTCACACTTAAAAATTTCGTCAGCATCGTTTGGATCGGAAAATTCAATCCAATCGCGCGCAAATCCTGGCTTCATTTCAGACATAGGAGCAGAGCGTACGCTTTATTGCCTGATAACGCACATCGGTAGAAGGTAACCTTTACTCATGATGACCAATGGCACACCAAAGTCAATTGCTGTAATTGGTGCTGGCGTAATGGGAGAGGCGCTTATTAGCGCACTCATACAATCAGGTATCAAGGCATCTTCAATAACTATTTGCGAAAAGCGAAATGAACGCGCTCAAGAGCTAATTGAGAAATACCACATTACTCACGGAACTCTTGCCGAAACTGTTCCACGTGCAGATGCGCTCTTACTAGTTGTAAAGCCTCAAGATATGTCAGGTGTACTCGCTGAAATCAAAAGTGTGATTTCAAGCTCTGCGCTCGTAATCTCTTTTGTTGCTGGAAAACGAATTGAGTTTATTGCTTCCGGTTTAGGCAATGCCAATCCGGTTATACGCGTAATGCCAAATACACCTACTCTGGTTGGCGCAGGAATGGCAGCAATTTCCTTAGGCGCAGGTGTGAACCAAGAACAAGCAAAATTTGTACGGGCATTTTTAGAATCAACAGGCCATGTGGTTGAAGTTGCAGAAGAGTTACAAGATGCAGTGACCGCACTCAGTGGTTCGGGTCCTGCATACTTTTTCGCCTTTGTTGAGTCGATGATTGCGGCCGGAATAGATTTAGGTTTACCAGCAGAGATTTCATCGGAATTAGCGATACAAACAATGATCGGATCGGCAAAGCTGCTCGCCGAATCAGGTAAGAGTCCAACAACGCTTCGTGAAAATGTGACGAGTCCAAATGGAACAACTGCTGCTGCACTTGCCACGTTCGGAAATGAAAACCTTTCTGAAATTGTAAAGAAAGCCATGACTTCTGCACGAAATCGTTCTCAAGAATTAGCGTGATGCTACAGAAGTGAAAAAGTTTCTCACCTTTACAATCATCATCTGCCTAACTCTCACGGCACAGGTATCGTATGGCGCACCTAAGCCCGTAGTTGCGCGGACGTTTGTGCCCCTATTTTCACTTCCCGAAAATGAAAAGCCAGCTGGTTTTCTAATTTCGGGCAATACTTTGAATTTCTTCGGGACGTCAGCTGGAATGACTTCAACCGACGGTTTTCTTAAAAGCACTAATGAATCCGGTGTTATTCAATGGTCTTTAATATTGGACACAGGGGTCGACGAAATTGCGACTACTGCAACAAAGAACTCTGCGGGCGAAATTTGGATAGTGGGGTCTAGCGCTAAACCTTCTATTCTTGATACATCAACAGTTGTACCAGCAGTAACTTCACTTAATCCAGATTCAGTAACCGCAGAAATTGTGCCTCCGATAAGAAATGACTTAACTCAAGTTATTGCATGGAGGGTTTCCAGCTCAGGGATGTTGCTTCAAACCATCACCTATGATTTTGGAGCGCCAGTACTTGTTAGATCTGTCGCAAGTACAGATTTCGGGATCGCCGTAGTTGGAAATTACTCAACTCCACAAGGTAGCGCTGGTTTTGTTTTGCAGTCAGGAGCGAATGGATTTGTAGGAAAAGCAACATCGATAGGAAAATCTGATACTGAAATAAATGCTGTATCACGCAAATCTGATAATTCGCTCATAGTTTTTGGAAGTAGCACGGAAGTTATAGGTGGCAAGAAGTTAATGGGAGTTCGTGATGGAATCATTGCTTCGATATCTTCGCAAGGGAAAATTACTAATGTTGTGCGTAGCTCGAATTCGAAGGCAACACGCTCTTGGCAAAGTTCAACTCCGAATCTCGTATTAGGTGGGGATTCGATCCTCGGCGGAAAGACTGAAGCGGTTATAACTAAGTTCGCTCCGAGTTTAATTCCAATCTGGACAACACGTTTTGCTTCACAGACAAGTGCCATAACTTTCGATGCATCTTCTAATTCGCATATGATGGCATTTACTTCAACCTCGGCAATTGCAGCAATTGCTGGATGGAAGCCCAAGAAGACAACAACTCTCATTCTTAATTTCGATAGCAAAGGTGCGTTAGTCGGGGCATATGGGGCGCCAACGGTCATTTCCCCTATCGCCTTGGGATTTAGTCGTGATTTGGGAGTATTGCTCCTCGGTGTGAGCGCAAAAGGCGTTTCGATTTTTCATAGCCTTACGAGGTAACCTAACCCCCTAAGGCTAATGACAGTCTTAAATTAGAAGGAGATCGTGGCGTATGGGTTCAGTTATAAAGAAGCGACGTAAGCGGATGGCGAAAAAGAAGCATAAGAAACTTCTGAAAAAAACTCGCATTCAGCGTCGTAACGCCAAGAAGTAATACTTCTCCTCTTACGGTTTAAGAAACGATAACTTTCCATCAACTGATGCAACTGCGTATCGAATCTTATTAATTGTGACCCAATCGCTTTGGAAGTAACCGCTTTTCAGCGAATTTGTTACCAGTTTTATTGGTGGAGATTGAGTTGTTGAATTCAAATCTGCTGAACAAATTCTTGTGCCACAACCAAACGCGAAGGATTTGTAGTCAACACTCATAGGCGCACCTGGCACTCCGAAATTTCCTGTATCGACCACATTGATTTTAGTTGGTGAAGTTAAGTTAACCCAACGCAATTGATTTGGCTTTGGGATAGTCGTTGGAGAAGAACTTAACCATCCCGCAATTACACCAGCCAAAGTCTTATTAAGTGAAATTTCATAACCGACAACGGCGGTCGAACTATCTGATTTATCTAAAGTTGAGTACTTCCATCCCAGTTTGGAAATTGAAGAGCGAGTGGCAAGTCGAATTTCGCCTTGAGATATTACCTTTTGAACTATCGCACCAATTGCAGAGTCATAAAGAACTGAAACGTCGCTACCGACAGCAACTGCTCTCAAATGGAATCCAACATCTCCCGTAGTGCGATTATCAGTTGCACGATCACCGTCAACGATTTCATATACCCACTGATCTTTTTGTGCACTTTGGGGCTTTACTGCGCCGAGCAAAATTCCTTGGCTCTCATCACGATAGAACACTTGGACCCCAGCTGCGGTAACTGCACATGCGTTAGAGATACTTACATTGTTGGCAGATCTCACTCGATTTGATTGTTCATAGGATAAAACGGTTGGTCCATTGCCATCCACTATTTCAAATGAGAAATTTGAATTATCGAAACTGGTATATCTCAAGTCATTGTCTTGAATATCAGTGTAGAAAATATGAAGTATTTGGGTATTCCCAACTCCTCCAACGCACGCCGAGATTGGCCCAGAGACATCGTGAGTAGTTTTGCCCCCAGAACCTCCCCTCCCATCAACTGTTACCTTTTTCCACGACTTTCCATTCCACAGTGCTAATTTCAAGATTCCTTTTACACTGTCCGTATACACAATTGCAGGCTGACCACGAAAATTTGTTGTCACAACATTGAGCCCATCAGCAATCGGATCAAAAACGCTAGAAGTCCAAGCGACTTGAGGGATAACTGAATTTGTGGAAACTGCTTCTGAAACCCCCAATGAATTCTTTGCGGCGATAGTAAAGGAGTAGCTCTGCCCATTCTTTAATCCTGAAATTACTGCTGGACTTCCTTGCACATTTATCAGTTGCCCAGTCTTAACATTCTTAATAATGTAACTAGATATTTGCGCAGCGCGTAAATTTGCAGGAGGGTCGAAAGTAATTACAGCTGATTTATCTCCAATAAGTGCAGATTGATTGCGAGGATTTTGGGGTAGTGCAATAGCAATGCCAACCGGAGGTTTTTGTCGCAAGTCATCCATCATCGCAAGAGCTAATGGACCCGGATCATGAAAAACTTCTCCCGCATCTAAACTTGGCGTCATTACAGAGTCTTTTGTAGAGGAATGAAATGTTGCCTCATCAAGATGGCTGACAGATGAACCACCGTCATATTCACTAGGTGAATAGAGCAATGGTTTAACTCCACCATTTGCTTTAATGCCATTTGGTCCAGACCAGATCAAAGGATTTGTCATGGCTTTACCTAATTCAACAGATGGAGAAGGTAAATCTGCTAAACGTGATCCATCCGGAAGTTGGGCGTAGGCGTCAAATGCAGTTGGGCGAACAATTTTCCCCCATTTATAAGTCAGGGATAAAGGGTTGCTATCGTAAGAATCGGTAGAAAGAAAACCAAGGCCGTGACAGATCTCGTGAATGAAAACTGATTGAAGATCAAATTCAGTGGTAGTTGGCGCGCCATCTCCTCGCTGATCCCAATTCTGTGTCGAATTAACTTCGATTACCATCTCTGAGTTTTTTGAATCTAGATCTGTTCCAGCTAGGGCATTTGCCAGAGCTGATGGATACCACAGCGTTGAATCAGGAGCGCCAGGAAAACCCGCGAAATAATCCACGGGCATTGCACTTCCTAAAATTCTGGGATCCCGCGGGCGAATCCAACTTGCCTCCACGTGAATTGGAACTTTTGAAACATAATATGAGGACCATGTGTTTATCGCGGCTTGAACTTCTTTTTTGGCCCACTCTGGGAAATTGTTGTATGTGACAACGAAAGAGCTTTTTGCATCTAAGTGCGCCCCGGTAAAAGTGGTACCCGAAAGTTTTTTACCATCACCTTGACCGGCGTAAAGATTGCCCCATACCGTTGAAGGAAAACGTTGGAAATGTGAATACGCGCTAGCGCTTGTTGGTGCAATTAACCCAGCTACAACCGCGAAGAGTGCGAATGTGGCTTGTATCAGGTTCTTGCGTTTGGCGAACATATGCGCAAACCGTATCAGGATGAGATGATGCTCTCGTGGAAAACAAGACCCCGAAAAGTGAATCTGTAGAAAATGAGAGTGACGAACTCTTTAATCGAATTCGAAACGAGCCCCCGCTAACCACCTCAGGGGTTTCCCAGCCAATTGAGCCCTCACTAGATGAGGCGAGAGCAGATCTTGCGCGAGCGATTAGCAAAATCGCGCATTCAGCACTGTCAACAAAATATGGCCCACTTGTCGGCACGATTGCAGAAACAACTGCCATATCGGTACTTAAAGATTTGGAGTCAAATATTTATCGTGCAAAAGGAGATTTCACACTTGTTGCCCAAGAATTGTTAGATCGCGCGATTACTAGCCGAACCAAAAAGAAGAAATAGATATTCCTATGAGAAATCTCGTTACCGTTTACTCACGACGCAATTGTCATCTTTGCGATGTTGCAGAAGAAGTGCTGAATCAATTGAAGGAAGAGCTAGATTTCGATATTGAAAAGGTTTTCATCGATGGCGACTCTTCACTTGAAAAGCAATTTGGTGAACAAGTTCCTGTGATTCTTATTGATGGCAAACAGCACGATTTTTTCCGTGTGAACCCAGTACGCTTTAAATCTTCCCTTGAAAAACATCGTCAGCATCAATAATCCGATACGAATACCCCTGCTCAGCTAAGAAGCGCTGACGATTTTGTGCAAAATCTTGATCGATAGTGTCTCTGGAAACAACTGAGTAAAAACGTGCCGTTCGTCCATCCGATTTAGGGCGCAAGATTCGACCTAGGCGTTGTGCTTCTTCTTGTCTTGATCCAAATGCACCTGACACTTGAATAGCTACAGTGGCATCAGGTAAATCAATTGAAAAGTTTGCAACTTTGGAAACTACAAGACATTTGATTTCGCCACTTCTAAAGAGATTAAAGAGGCGCTCTCTCTCCTTGATTGGAGTATCTCCTTTAATAAGGGGAACGCCCAACATTTCCGTCAATTCGTCTAATTGATCAATGTATTGGCCAATAACTAGAACCTGATCATCTGCGTGACGCTTTGCAAGTTCCTGAACAACATGATGTTTGGTCTTAGTCGTGGCACAGTATCGATAACGATTTTCTGGTTCTGCCGTTGCATACGTCAATCGCTCTGCTTCAGTTAAAGTCACTCGAACTTCAATACATTCTGCAGGTGCGATATAACCTTGTGCTTCAATCTCTTTCCAAGGTACGTCATAGCGCTTAGGCCCAATGAGTGAAAAAACTTCGCCCTCAAGGCCATCTTCTCTTACTAAAGTAGCGGTAAGGCCAAGGCGACGACGCGATTGAATATCTGCAGTGAAACGGAAAATAGGTGCGGGCAATAGATGCACTTCGTCGTAAATAATCAAACCCCAGTCATGGGTATCAAATAAATCTAAGTGTGCGTATTCACCATTCTTCTTCTTTGTCATAACTTGATATGTTGCAATAGTTACAGGTCTGATTTCTTTCTTAGCACCAGAATATTCGCCTATCTCATCCTCATTAAGAGTTGTACGTAACAAGAGCTCATCTCGCCACTGACGCGCTGCAATTGTGTTTGTTACGAGAATTAATGTTGTGGCTTTTGCATGTGCCATAGCCGCAGCACCAACAATTGTTTTACCGGCACCGCAAGGTAGAACGACAACTCCAGACCCTCCATGCCAAAAACCTTCAGCTGCATATTCTTGGTACGGACGAATCTTCCAACCGTCTTGTACCAAATCAATGTCATGATGTTGTCCATCAACGTAACCTGCAAAGTCTTCTGCGGGCCATCCGAGGCGAAGAAGTGATTGCTTGATGTGCCCACGTTGGCTTGGGTGGACCGCAATTGTTTCTGCATCAATTCGCACTCCAAGCAACGGAGCGATTTTCTTAGCTCGAATAACTTCTTCAAGAACAGCAGTGTCAGTAGTAATAAGAATTAAGCCATGAACTGGATCGGACTCTAAACGCAAGCGCCCATAACGAGACATAGTTTCTGCAACATCAACCAAAATGGAATGTGGTACCGCGTATCGTGAATATTGAAGCAAGGTATCTATTACTTGCTCAGCATCATGTCCAGCAGCGCGAGCATTCCATAGACCAAGAGAGGTGAGTCTGTATGTATGAATATGTTCAGGTGATTTTTCTAATTCGGCAAATGGCGCGATTGCTCGTCTGCACTCAGTGCTAAGCGGATGATCGATATCTAATAGAAGCGTTTTATCGCTCTGGACGATGAGTGGTCCATCAGTCATTTAAAAGCGCCTTAACGAAGGCGTGTAGAAAATCGCTACGTTCTTTGAGAGCCTTAACACTGGCCCATTCATTCTTTGCATGTGCGCCTTCGCCTACTGCGCCTAGGCCATCGAGAACTTTCGCGCCAGCTTGCGCTGCAAAATTTCCATCACTTGCTCCACCAACTCGTGCATGTCCAAGTGTTAATCCCATACCTGCAGCAACTTGTTCTGCACGATCATACAAATCCTTGGTTGCACTTAATT
>CAEZXT010000029.1_pt1 | contig 11916 bp, 12 predicted proteins | sample 7265321 | NCBI WGS metagenome assembly CAEZXT01 (sample SAMEA6813915, study PRJEB35770) | uncultured Actinomycetes bacterium | biome: Freshwater; feature: Freshwater reservoir; material: water | place: Czech Republic | collected 2017-04-14 | depth 30m m | reverse complement strand
CGCAAACAACCTTTACCAGCGCTTCCAAAAGAACTCTTTGATCTTTTCGATGTTCATGAACTTGAGAAGTACATGACGGCAGAAGAAATAGCGAAAGGCGGATCCAACTAATGGCTCGCAAACTTAATATGCGCATTTGGCGCGGAGATAGCATCGATGGCGGATTGCAAGATGTTCAAGTTGAGGCCAATGAAGGTGAAGTTGTTCTCGATGTGATTCATCGTGTTCAAGCCACTCAAATGGGGGATCTAGCTGTTCGTTGGAATTGCAAGGCAGGAAAATGTGGATCCTGCTCAATGGAAATCAATGGAAAACCTCGCCTTGCTTGCATGACACAAGTTGCCTCCTACGGTGAAGACGAAACCATCACCGTTACACCACTGCGTGCATTCCCTGTTATTAAAGATCTTGTTACTGATGTGTCTTTCAATTACAAGAAAGCAATGGAAATTCCAGCATATGCACCCCCTCCTGAATTAAAACCAGGAGAAGCCCGTATGCAACAAGTAGATGTTGAAAGAAGCCAAGAATTTCGTAAATGCATCGAATGCTTCCTTTGCCAAGATACTTGCCATGTAATTCGTGACCATGAAGAGAATAAGAAATCTTTTGCGGGTCCGCGTTTCTTTATCCGTATTGCAGAACTTGATATGCATCCTCTGGATACTTTGCGCAACCGCAAGCAAACCGCTCAAGAAGAGCACGGTTTAGGAATGTGTAACATCACCAAGTGCTGTACCGAAGTTTGTCCTGAACATATTCACATTACAGATAACGCGATTATTCCTATGAAAGAGCGCGTTGTTGACGTTAAATATGATCCCGTTCGGTGGTTGGGCTCAAAGATTCGCAAACGCGAGGGTATCGTTTAGTACTTGAAGCCTTTATTGCTGGTCTCACTCGGGGGTATTGCCGGCACTTTGTCACGTTTTGGTTTAGGGCAATTTTTTCCTAATGATCGCCAAGGCACGCTAGCGGCAAATCTTATTGGCGTATCAATAGCCTCGATTCTCCTTGTATTAATGGAACGCCGTGGCATTACAGAACTTCGACTATTACTCTTGCCGGGATTTTGTGCTGGGCTTACAACTTTTTCAGCGGTAACTGCTCAATCACTTGAACCAAAGGATGGCGGAATAGTTTTTCTTCTAGAGAATATTTCCCTAAGCCTCATTCTTGTTGTCTTACTCGTGCCTTTCGCGCGTAAGGTGATTCCGAACCGCTCATGAATATTCTTTTTGTCATTCTTGGGGCAGCCATCGGTGCTCCAGCACGTTTTGCTGTAGACCAATACATTCATAGATTTACTACTAGGCCTTACGGAATTTTTCTAGTAAACGTTCTAGGATCCTTCTTTCTAGGTCTAACATTTCAAAGTTCTGAGCACACCAAAGACCTTTTCGCCATTGGTTTTGCCGGCGCATTTACAACATGGTCGACTTTCATGTTGGATATTTATCTCGCCTATGAATTGAAACGTTACAAAGAAGCTCTAGTTAATTTAATTCTCTCACTCGGGGTTGGCTTAATTGCTGCCTGGATTGGTATCCAAATAGCTTCTTAACCAATAAGTGAAGCCATCCATTTTTCTATGTCATCAGGATGGCGAGGTACTGCATTGCTTAATATCTGACAGCCAGTTTCTGTTACAACAACATCATCTTCAATTCGTATACCGATGCCACGAAACTCTGGTGCAAAAAGCTCGTCATCTGCTTGAATGTATAAACCAGGTTCAACAGTTAAAACCATTCCCACTTCCAATTTTCCTTCAACGTATTGATCTTTACGTGCCTGCGCACAGTCATGAACATCCATACCCAACATATGGCTCACTCCATGAAGAGTCCACCTGCGATGTAAACCAAACTCTGCTTTCATGGATTCTTCTGCGCTAATCGTAAGAACTCCCATGTCAGCCAAACCTTGCGCTAAAACTCTTTGAGAAGCACGATTTACATCGGCCCAATCAACACCTGGCTTAACTGCTTCAAAACCAGCCTTTTGTGCTTCTAACACCAACATATAGAGAGAACGTTGTGCGGGCGAAAACTTTCCGTTGATTGGAATCGTGCGAGTTACATCAGCGGTGTAATAAGACTCCATCTCAATACCAGCATCAACTAAAAGCAACTCACCCATACGTAAATCGCCGTCATTTCGGATCCAGTGCAAAATACAAGCGTGCGAACCAGATGCCGCAATAGTGTCGTAACCCAAATCGTTGCCTTCAATGCGCGCGCGACCAAAGAATGCCGCCTCCACAACTCTTTCTCCTCGATAAGTGTGTACAGCAGCAGGAAGGGCACGAACAACATCGGTAAATCCCCGCGCAGTTGCATCGCACGCCTTCTGCATTTCTGCAATCTCGTATTCGTCTTTTATAAGACGATGCGCCGAGACAAATGTCGCTAGCTCACTTTCACGTTCATTCTTTTCTATAAGTGGATCTAAAACCTTGTCTTCACCGCGAATCAATAGCGTTTCCTTCTTTTCAGAGAGGAATTCTGTTAATGAGTCAACTCGACGCGTTTCAATTTCATATCGTGTTTGCGCTTCATCAACAGTAAAGCGACGCCCAACCCAAAGCTCGCCATACTTAGCATCTCTATAAAACGCTTCAGTATCTCGTGTTGATCGTGGATTGATAAACAATATTGGTTTGTGACCAACGCCAGAAGGTTCCATAATCAGAACGGCGTCGGCAGTTGCCTCTACACCCTGTACGCCAACGTAGTATGCAAATGCAGAGTGCGGTCTAAATCGGTAATCACAATCATTACTGCGAACTTTAAAATTACCTGCAGGGATTACCAATCGCACTCCAGGAAATGCTTGTGACAAGGCTTCCCGTCGTGCAACGCACCAGGTAACTGCAGGTGCAGGAATAATTCCTGTTAGCGGAGTTGGTGCCCACCCCGTTGCCATAAATTCAGCGAATGCATTCGACGGTGCAACATCATGCGGGCGCCCTCTTAATGCTTCTGCCGGAGTCTTTTCACTCATTTGGCAAGCCTACACAGCGCGGAATAGGTGGCAACTGCGTCAGCCTGTAAACTTGCAACGAACAAGGAGACGTCGCATAGCCCGGTCGAGTGCGCCTCACTGCTAACGAGGTAAGGGGTTAAACCCTTCAGGAGTTCAAATCTCCTCGTCTCCGCTCAATTAGTTTATTTTTGGAGGAGTCTTGCGCACATATCGAATCGCAATCGTAGGTGCTGGTCCTGCAGGATATTTCGCAGCACAAGCTCTACAAAACAGCGCAAGCGATGATCAAACATTTGAAATCGACATGATCGAGCGCCTTCCGACGCCATGGGGTTTAGTACGTAGCGGTGTTGCACCAGATCATCCAAAAATTAAGACTGTCTCAAAAGTTTTTGAAAAGATTGCTACAGCAGGAAATTTCCGACTATTTGGCAATGTGGAACTTGGGACTGATCTGCAGATTAAAGATTTAACTGACCGATACGATGCTGTAATCGTTTCTACTGGATCATCTTTAGGCAAGAAACTAGGTATTCCAGGAGAGAATTTACAAGGATCTCTCTCTGCTGCAGATTTTGTACCTTGGTATAACGCTCATCCAGACTTCACCGCTCTTGATGTTCCCCTTGACTGCGACACAGCTGTTGTCATTGGCGCAGGAAACGTCGCAATGGATGTTGCGCGCATGCTGGCACTTGAGCCACATGAGTTAGATGCAACCGATACGGCAAACCACGCAATTGAGGCATTGCGTAAAAGTTCTATTCGCCGTGTAATTCTTTGTGCACGTCGCGGGCCAGAGCATGCAGCTTTTACATCACCAGAATTGCGCGAACTACCTAAACTTGAACATACAAATGTCTTGATGGATGGTAATCAAATCTCGGCTGCACGCGATCGTGTTGGTGCGGAACCAGAAAAAGATGTAAAGAGCAATCTTGACGCGATGGGACTCATTGTTGAACGCGAGAAAACAAGCCATGAACGCACTCTTGAATTTGAATTTCTCCTAACCCCAATTGAGATTCACGGAACTGACCGAGTTACCGAAATAGCACTAGGTATTAATGAAATAAAGGACGGGAAAGTTGTCAGTACTGGGCAAACAAAAACTATCAAGTGTGGATTGGTTGTATCGGCAATTGGCTACGAAGCAGCGCCAATTGAGGGCATAACGTATGCGAACGGAAAAATCGTAAACACAGATGGACGCATATCTGGAACAAATATGTACACAGTTGGTTGGGCTAAACGCGGACCTTCTGGAGTTATTGGTACAAACAAAAGTGACGCAAGCGAAGTAATAAAATTATTAATTGAAGACCTCCCTAAAGAACCAAAAAACAATGGTGATGTAACGGAATTACTGCAAGGACATACTGTTGTGACTCAATCGCATTGGGAGGCGATTAACGCGGCCGAAGTTGCACAAGGTGAACCTTTAGGAAAACCCCGCGTAAAAGCTGCCGACCGCCACGAACTATTGCGTTTGGGAGGCTTGTAAAAAACAGGTAGGCTTCACCGGTTCGACAAAACTTAATAGGCGCGCGTAGCTCAACGGATAGAGCATCTGACTACGGATCAGAAGGTTAGGGGTTCGAATCCCTTCGCGCGCACTTTGCTTTCCTGATGAAATTACAGGATTACGGATATAAACCGCGCAACCTATGCGCTTCAGCAACTCGACCGACACCGATCATATGGGCAGCCTCTCGCCAAGAAACTTTATTTGACGTAGCCATCTCTTCAACTTCATGGAATGACTTCATCATGATGTCATTGAGATTTTGTTTGACTTCATCAGCAGTCCAGAAATAGTTTTGTTTATCTTGAACCCACTCAAAGTAGGAGACAATTACTCCGCCAGAATTAGCAAGAATGTCTGGAACAACAAGGATTCCATTTTCAGACATAACCGCGTCGCCACCAGGAGTAGTAGGCGCATTTGCGCCTTCCACAACGATTTTAGCTTTGATTCCCGGTGCACTTTTCTCTGTAATCGAATCGGCAAGAGCTGCCGGTATAAGAACATCGACTTTCAGATGAAGTAACTCTTCTTGAGTGAGAGCCTGAGTGCCAGGGGCATTTAGATTCTTATGCTCAAGGAAATGAGCCCAAAGCTTTGAAACAGATTCAAAACCAGTAACCCCACCATTAACATCGCTGATAGCAATAATTTTCAAACCTAAATTCTCAAGTGCGATGGCTGCCCAATAACCAACTTTTCCAAATCCCTGAATTGCGACAGTGGCACCTTCGGGATTAATCCCACGTACTCGGAGAGCTTCTACTGTTGAAATTGCAACACCGTCACCCGTTGCAGAAGTTCGCCCAAGGGAGCCACCAAGAACAATTGGTTTGCCCGTAACAACGCCAGGAACTGAAAATCCCGCATTAACAGAATAGGTATCCATCATCCAAGCCATATTTCGCTCATCTGTCCCAACATCAGGGGCCGGAATATCTCGTTCTGGACCAATGATTGGCAATATCTCTGAGGTATATCTGCGAGTAAGTCTTTCGTTTTCGGCTAAAGAAAGCGAATGATGATCAACTGCTATGCCACCCTTTGCTCCACCGTAAGGAAGATTTGTCAGTGCGCATTTCCATGTCATCAACATGGCAAGGGCCACAGTTTCATTCATATCTATATCGGGATGAAACCGGACGCCACCTTTTGATGGTCCGCGAGTTGTTGAATATTGAACTCGAAAGCCTTTATACATTTCAACATTTCCGTTATCGCGTCTTAGTGGAACTGCAACTTCAAGTATTCGGCGAGGTGTAGAAAGTGTTTGCCAGTCATTTTCTGACAGTTGTAACAAATCAACAGCTCTACGAAGTTGGGATCGAGCGGTATCTAAAGCTGACTCCGTTGTCATAGTTCAACGCTATGCCTACCCACAGTAAAGGGCAATTAATATCCTGGGGCTAGCCTTTTAATTAATAAGACATTGTAATTACGTGATTTCTTGTCAGCGTAAGGTAGCGTTCGCGTATGAATAAAGTCTCACACTCGGTAGAAGTTATACTTTTCCGCTCCAGGTTTTTACTTGCCCCTCTTTATTTGGGCTTGGTTGGAGCCCTGGCTCTACTTGGCTACAGATTTCTCATTGAGTTTTACCACCTAGCCCAACACATTGCCGAGGCAACTCCGCAATCTTTCACTTTAGATCTCTTAGCACTCCTAGATCTCACTTTATTAGCTAACTTAATTTTGATGGTTATTTTCGCAGGGTATGAAAACTTCGTTTCAAGAATCGATGTGGCGACAGAGTCTAAAGACCGTCCTCACTGGATGGGAACAATCGATTTCAGCGGACTGAAAATAAAACTAATCGGATCCCTAGTTGCTATTTCAGTTATTGAACTTCTTAAGGACTTTATTGAACTCGCTGGGATGGATCACGTAGGCTCAGGTACTAAATGGAGAATCGTCATTCATTTAACTTTTGTTGCATCAGGAGTTCTATTTGCACTCATGGATTGGATTGCTGATAAACGTGAGTTCGGCGGAACGCACGCTTAATAGAATTATTGAATTAAAAGGCTAATCACATTAAGGTTACTCGACTCTGAAAGCACCAACCAAAGGACCCCAATGAAGATTGCAGTAGTTGGCAGTTATGGCGTCGGAATGACAATGCGTTTCCCGCAATTTCCACAAGCCGGTGAAACTCTTATGGGTGGAGTATTTGATGCAGGTCCCGGCGGTAAAGGATCTAATCAAGCTATCGGCGCCGCAAGACTTGGCGCAGATGTTAGTTTCTTAACTGCAATCGGACCTGATGATTTTGGACTTGCTGCGCGTGCATTATGGAAAGTTGAAGGCGTCGATGATTCCTGTGTTGTTACCGGTGAGCGCCACACAATGGTTGGATTTATTTTGGTCGACGCAGATGGCGAGAATAGAATTATTGTGGCAGCCGGCGCCCTAGATGAATTAACTCCAGCTCATGTTGAAAAATTCCGTTCACACATTGCTAAAGCAGATGTACTTGTCGTTTCAATGGAATTAGCGTTACCTGCGGTATTGGCGTCACTTAAAATTGGTCGCGAAGAAGGTGTGATGATTGTTCTCAACCCTGCACCTGCGGTGAAATTACCAAACGATGCTTGGGAAATGTTTGATGTCATTACACCCAATCGCACAGAAGCCCCCGTTTTATTGGGCTTGGCTAGCGATCACGGGCTTTCACCCAAAGAATTGATTGCCCAGATGCGATTAAAAACTAAAGCAAAAATTGTAATGACATTAGGTTCAGAAGGTTGTTTAGTAGATGACGGAAATAGCGTTACAGCGGTTCCAGCATTTAAGGCAAAGAAAGTAGTAGATACAACCGGAGCAGGCGATAGTTTTACATCCGCTTTAGCTGTAGCTATTGCCGAAGGCAAGGATTTTCATGACTGTGTGAAATTTGCTGCAGCATCTGGTTCACACTCAGTTCAAATTGCAGGCGTTATTGACTCATTACCTACAAGAGAAGAGATAAATAAGTGTCTAGCCCAGTAAACGCTGCAGAGTTAACTCCTGCTCAGCTCGCTCCTTACATTCAACACACAAAGATTCAAGTGGGTTCAACTCGCGAAGAGATGATTGCACACGTTGAGGAAGCAATTAAATATGGGTTTAGTGCGGCGATGGTTCCAGGGTCTTGGGTTCCGTTAACTGCATCAATTCTTAAAGGGACAGGAATTGAAGTTGCATCAGCACTTGATTTTCCAACAGTTGGCGTGATGACTAGTGCCGGTAAAGCTGCAGAAGCTGCAGAACTTGTAAGGCTTGGAGCAACTCAAATTGATATTGGAGTTCAGGTTGGTTGGTTGAAATCAGGAATGTATGACGAATTTCGTGAAGATATTGCAGGTGTAGTGCGCGCATCAGGTGTTCCGATCAAAGTAATGCTCGAACTCCCACTCCTCAATGCCGAGGAAAAAGAATTAGCAGTTCAACTTTCCATGGAAGCAGGCGTCGCATATTTAAAGAACGCCAGCAGTGGCCAAATAGAGACTGCCAACCCGACAAGCATTCGTTATTTAGTTGAACGTGCGAGAAACGGAGTGTTAGTTAAAGCATCTGGCTCTATTAAGCATTTAGCGCAAGCTCGTGAACTAATTGCCGCAGGTGCATCTTTGCTTGGAACTAGCGCTGGTATTGAAATAATTTCCGATACCAGCGACAGTAATACCAAGAGCTATTAATTTAGATATTAAGAGTTCTTTACCTATTTCTTAACTTCACGTGCTCGGGTTTAATTTCATCAATTGAGGAAACCCCCATGAGCGCCATTGTGTTCGAAATTTCGTTGCTCAAAATATCTACAACTTTTTGCACTCCCTCTGAACCTGCAGCCATAATCCCGTATAGGTAGGCCCGTCCAACGAGCACAGCTTTTGCACCAAAAGCAATTGCCGCAACAACATCTTGACCAGTTAAAAAACCACCATCGACATATACATCAATTCGATCTCCAACTTTTTCAATAACCTTAGGCAAAAGCTCAAGCATTACAGGGCCTTTATCTAATTGCCGGCCCCCATGATTTGAGAGAACTATTGCATCGATTCCAATGCTTGCAAGTTTTTCAGCATCGTCAACAGATTGAACTCCCTTAATAATAATTGGACCGTTCCAAACCGTGCGCAACCATGTGATGTCTTCGTAATTCAGCGATGAGTCATATATTTTTGCAGCAATCTGTGAAAGTGGTTCCCTATAGCCACGAAAAGCTGCGAACTCTAGAGGCGCAGTAGTTAAAAGGTTTGCCCACCAATAAGGTTTCTTGGCCATATCGAAAAGAGTTTTAGCGCCAATTCTTGGAGGGATTGCGAGACCGTTTCGAATATCGCGCGCTCTAATTCCAGAAACTGGGGTATCCACAGTAAGCATCAACACTTCAAAACCATGCTTTTGAGCTCGGTGGATCATTTCCGCACTCGCTTGTCGGTCTTTCATTAAATAAAATTGAAACCATAAACGAGCACCTGGAACGGCCAGAGCTAATTCATCAGGTGCGGTTGTTCCCATTGTCGATAAGCAATAAATCAAATTGTTTCTCTTTGCAATTTCAGCAACGGCAATCTCACCAGAATGGTGCATCATTCTGGTGTAACCAGTGGGCGCAAAAATAACCGGGATTGAAATCTTTTTACCAAAAATCTCCACGGATGTATCAATTTTGGAAATATCTCGTAGAACGTTGGGTTGGAATTCAACCCGCAAGAAAGTATCAGCGCTACGTTGCAGTGATACTTCCTGATGTGCCCCACCTTCTACATAGTCATACACCGCTTTTGGCACTTTGCGGGAGGCGACCTTTTTGAAGTCTTGGATTAACACGACTTTACTAAGAACAGATTTTTTGCTTCTAAAAGTTGGCAAACTCCAGTTGATTAAAGGGAGAATGAATCTCAAATCTGGAAATTGTCGTCTGGTTTTCATTCTCACATCTAACCACTGTGTCTCCAAATTATTGGAGAAAGTATCTAGTTCAGATAAGAGTTATTTCCAGACGTCATCACCACGAATTGATGCATCGGACCCGCCATCGATATAGATAGTTTGACCAGTTGTATGTGAGTTCTCTTCGGCAGTAAGCCACGCTAATAGGTAAGAAACTTGTCGAGGTTTCAAGTAATGATGAAGCGGCATCGGAACCATCGTGTCAATTGCAGCTCTTGCCTCTTTTGTACTAATCATCTCTGCAACCATTGGTGTCTCAACAATTCCCGGCCCAACAGCATTCAATGGAATTCCAGCACCAGCCCACGCTGGCTTGATGCATTCTCTTCTAACCCAACGACTTAGTGCGCGTTTTGTAGATCCGTAAATTAAACCAGCGCTCTCTGGGCCGGCATCAACAAGTTCTTGAGCAATTGCAACTGCAGCAGTCTCATTGTTGGCAAGCATTGCGGCTACTAGCTCTGGAGAATTTGGCATCAGTGAGGCCATAGAACTTGTAATTGCCACTCTAGGAAAAGGACTCTTGCTTAGCGTTGGTAATAGCGCTGTAAGAAATTCTGTTACTCCGAAATAATTCACTGAGACTGTTTTAGCAATTGGGTGAGCCAGTCCCGCGCAAGCGATTACTCCATCAATGCGTCCGCCGCTCATCTCTACCGCTTCTAACGCAGCTCTCTTGCGTCCCTCAGGAGTGCTTAAATCTTCATTGATTGAAGTGTTATGAATATCAACCCCATAAACAATTGCTCCACGTTCCTTAAGCAACTCCATAGTTGTTGCACCGATACCTGAGGCTGCTCCAGTAATTACATATGTTCTTGTCATGTTCTTGCCTTTCATAAATACACAAACTGTGTATTTATACAGTCTCCTCTCTTTAAAAGCGTGAGATGACCATAAACGAGAGAGATCGCGCACAGAAGAAATTTCTATGCATGCATCCCGCTAGTTTTCATACCATGAGAGTTAACACTCTTCACAGATGTGTACTTGGTGCAATTGCTATCTATCAAATAACTAAAGTCTTAACATCTAGTTATGAAAAGCCCAAAATTCTGGTTTATAAAGCGTAGAAAAACCAAGATAGTAATTATTTTCATACTAATTTTTCTAATTGTGGGCTCTCAACTAGCAAAGCGAAGCATGAATGAACTGCGCCATTACGGCCCTAAAGAAGAGGCGCAGGTGCCTGAAATCACGAGCGCTCCTTGGGATTTTAATACCACGTATGCAGTTTCCTATTTCAGGTCAGGTGTAGGTCACGATTACACATATCATGCTTGGGACGGTGAAGTTTGTAGATCCATGAAACATTACATAAATTTCCCATATGATGTAAATGGAGTTGTGACGCGTTCTATTCCAGAAAAGAATGAAAGGAACATAAATTTATATGCTCCTTTTGATGGAGTATTTTCTATAAGGATGCCAGGTATAGATCCAACAAATCCAAATAGAAAAGTTTTAGGAATAGAATTACAAGTTCATTCTGCAGAAAATCATTCTTGGTATATACGATTTATGCACGTTGACGCGATACCAGGTTTAAAATCTGGCAGTCGGGTGAAATCTGGACAATTGATCGGGTCTGTCGGTCCACGAGATGCTTTTGATATTAGTTATGAAGCTAATATAGAAGGCAAGAAAGTTGCCTACCTTTCGGTATTTGCGAAAATGACTCCAAATGTATTTGCACCCTTTTCAAAACTTGGAATGAAGCAAAATGATTTCATTCTTACATCGGCTCAGGCTGACGCAGAAAATTATAAATGCTTGGGCTCGGGAGGGTGGCAGTTATTTGTGCAGAATAAAACTGCGGCGTGCGATGAACCTTGCCTACCTCCTGGGTATGTCTTTGTCCGACCGAACCCTTACCCTCAAAGTGGGCGAAATGCCACACTCTCAGTGAACGGTAGTCAATGAGATAGAACTTGTACTAGCTCCCGCTCAGAATTAAATGATCCAAATGTCTCATATGCCAACGAATACTTAAGTCAGGTTCTGCTCCATCTGCGAATTCAAGGTTGTCATAGCGAGTAAACAACTTTTCAGTAGCGCTGGTCATTTCTGCTCGAGCTAAGTGATAGCCGATACAGAAATGTTTACCTAAACCAAATCCCATGTGGTGAGCTACGCCTTCTAAACGCCCGCCGGGTCTCTTTTCTGGCCCTAAATTGAGATCTTTTCTGGTGATATCAAAAGTGCGAGGGTTCGCAAAAACACTCTCATCATTATTGGCAGATATCATCGCTACTCGGATGATCTCCCCCGCAGGAATTTCTTGTCCATACCAATGAACGTTTTCGGTTAACTCCCTGTCTTCATACACAACAATCCCATCACGACGCATAAATTCTGAAATTGCGGGCTCTAGGAGTGAGAAATCAGCACGAATCTTCGCCATCGTTTCCGGATGCTTAAGTAAGACATACCAAAAATTTGCAAGTGTGCGGTCTGTAGTTTCT
>CAEZXT010000019.1_pt1 | contig 16576 bp, 16 predicted proteins | sample 7265321 | NCBI WGS metagenome assembly CAEZXT01 (sample SAMEA6813915, study PRJEB35770) | uncultured Actinomycetes bacterium | biome: Freshwater; feature: Freshwater reservoir; material: water | place: Czech Republic | collected 2017-04-14 | depth 30m m | reverse complement strand
TGCAAATGCCCAGTGAGCGACAGGAAGATAAACAAGTGTGATCCAGATGCCAACGAAGAGAACCCAAGATGCATATTTTGTGCGGTCTGCAATAGTGCCCGAAAGGATTGCTACGGTAATGATTGCAAAAGTAAGTTGAAACATAGAAAACGCAAGTGTGGGGATTTGATGTCCTTCGGGCCCAACTACTTCGTTAAGAGTGCCTGCTAGACCAAGATGTTCAAAGCCACCGATAAGGCCGTTATGAGATTTACCAAAGGCAAGTGAGTATCCGTAGAGCACCCAAACAATTGTTGTCACGCCAATTGCGGCAAATGACATCATCATCATATTGAGGGCGCTTTTCGCGCGAACCATTCCGCCGTAGAACACTGCAAGGCCTGGCGTCATGAAAAGAACGAGCGCTCCACTTGCAAGCACCCAGGCTGTATCTCCGCTGTTAATCACTTAGCTCTCCCTAAGTTTTAAAATCGACGGATAAATTATCTATGTTTTGGCCCTGTGTATCGAGCATATGAGGCGCGGATTTCTTCTTGAGCTTCTTCCCTGCCTACCCAAAGTGCTCCTTCAACGCTCTTGCCTGGCTCGAGGTCTTTATAGACTTCAAAAAAATGTTTGATTTCAAGGCGATCAAATTCGGGTACATCGGTGATTTCGCGCAAGTGCTCTTTACGAACATCTCCTGCAGGCACGCAGAGCAACTTGTCATCTCCGCCGGCTTCATCTGTCATGCGAAACATGCCAATAACTCTGCACTTCACGACGCACCCTGGAAAAGTTGGTTCATCAAGCATCACAAGTGCATCAAGTGGATCGCCATCTTGCCCAAGAGTGTCATCTACAAATCCGTAATCCCACGGATAGCGAGTGGATGTGAAGAGCATTCGATCGAGGCGAATCTTGCCAGTCTCGTGATCTACTTCGTATTTATTGCGACTACCCGCAGGAATTTCAACGATGACATCGAATGTCATATCCATAGGTGAATCTCCTTTTAGAAAGGCGTACGCAAGTACGGAAAAAAGTGGGGTGAGCGACGGGGCTCGAACCCGCGACATCTCGGACCACAACCGAGTGCTCTACCAGCTGAGCTACGCCCACCATGTGGTGCAGAGTCTACCTTCTACTTCTGCCCGCTTGCCCCGGCTTCATCTAAGGCAATAAATACGCTCTGGCGGTAGTACGCCAACTCGGCAATCGAATCTTGGATATCGCCAAGGGCGCGGTGGTTGCCAGTTTTTGCTGGGGCGTTGAAATACGCCTTTGGATACCAACGCCGGGCTAATTCTTTTATCGAAGAGACATCGATGGTTCGGTAATGCAGGTACTCATTGAGCCGTGGCATATCGCGTGCAATAAATGAACGGTCAACGCTGACAGAGTTTCCCGCCAGCGGAGATTTACCAGGCAACGTTGATGACTTTTCTAGATAAGAAATGATGAGCGCCTCTGCTTCAGAGACCGAGATTCCATTGGGGATCTCAGTGATGAGCCCCGAACTTGTGTGCATGGATTGCACGTACTCATTCATTTGGGCTAGTTGGTCAGGGGAGGCCTTGATGACTACGTCGACACCTTCACCGATGACGTTCAACTCCGAATCGGTGACCAAGACTGCGATCTCTACGAGGACATCTTTTTCGAGGGAAAGCCCGGTCATCTCGCAATCTATCCAGATGAGGTGGGGTGCGTCATTTGCCATGGTGGCAACCTTAGGTCTCAATCCCTTGGTTCTCAAAAGCCGAAGGGCCCTGGCACGAGATGCAGTGATTTCACCTCTCGTTCACCCTCCCGTAACCAAAGTTCTACATAAATTCTGTGCTTTGCGACCACTATTCCACTGTGTCCCAGACCTTTGTCGAGCCTGCTACGCCAACTTCAGGCGTTGCCATTCCTCGAGAGATTACAACAGAACCGCGATTTTCTGATCGCGTGTTCCGCGGAGTTGTTACAACCGGTGGCTTATCTTCACTAGCAATCTTAGGGTTAATCACAATCTTTTTGGGTTACCGAGGTTTTGAAGTACTGCGACAAGAAGGTTTCAATTTTATAACTTCTTCAACGTGGGCAATTACAACTGATGATGCCGGCAATGTTGTCGAAAGTCATTTTGGAATTGCTGCAATGCTTGTTGGCACAATTTTATGCTCGATCGTTGCAGTGTTAATTGCTGTCCCAATCTCGGTCTTCACTGCGCTCTTTCTCAATTTTTATGCTCCAGCTTGGCTTAAGAAGATTTTGGTATCTGTTATTGACATGATGGCCGCATTCCCATCAATCTTGTTTGGAATTTGGGGATTTTTAGTTCTCATGCCGAGTGTGGAATATTGGGCAAAGTTACTCAATCATTATTTGGGATTCATCCCCATCTTCCACGTACCCGCATATTATTTTACGCGCTCGCCATTTATCGCAGGAGTTGTTTTAGCAATAATGATTATTCCAATTATTACTTCCGTTTCTCGTGAAGTTTTTTCACAAACTCCGCTCGATCGAATTCAAGCCGCCTATGCACTTGGTGCAACTCGCTGGGGAATGATTCAAGCAGTAGTTATTCCTTATGGTCGCGGCGGAGTTGTTGGCGGTGCAATGCTTGGTCTTGGTCGTGCAATGGGTGAAACGGTTGCCGTTTACACAGTACTAAATATTGTCTATCAAGTTAATTGGCAGATGCTTTTTGGTGCTGGCGGAAACATTGCATCACTTATTATTTTGAAATTCGGAGACGCGAGCCCATACGAAATTAAGGCGCTCATGGCTGCTGGACTCATTCTCTTTGCGCTGACACTTTTGGTTAATGCTGGTGCAGATTTAATGGTTAAGAGATTTGGCGGAAATAAGCGATGAGCACCGCGCTTGCACCCGCACCTACAAAGCCTTGGAAGGCATCACCAAAAGATCACTTAATTGATTTTGGGGTTTTTCTCCTTGCGGCAATTGTAGATTTTCTCGTAGTTTCAGTTACGCCAATGAAAGGCAAGCTCGCTTACTTTTTCGTATTCTTTGCGACATATCTGGCGTTTACGACTATTCGCCAATTTATTTTGCGTGGCAGCGCATCTGCTAAAGATGCTTTTGTCAGTTCGCTGGTTGCATTCGGAGCTTTTGTTACGTTACTTCCGATAGTGAGTATTTTGGTCACTGTAATTAATAAGGGATCTAAAGGTATTCATCTTGGTCTTTTCACTCACGACATGTCTATGGCAACACCCACTGATCCTCTTTCAAACGGCGGGTTACTCCATGCAATCACTGGCACTTTGACATTGGTGGCACTTGCTTTAGTAATGAGCGTTCCCATTGGAATTTTGACTGCACTGTATTTAACTGAAATTCAAGGACGCTTCACAAGGCCAATTCGGTTCTTGGTTCAAGCTATGAGCGGTGTCCCATCAATTGTTGCCGGCCTTTTTATTCTTTCTGCAGTGCTTTATCCGATTACAAAATCCTATTCAGGATTTATGGGCTCTCTGGCACTTACCATCTTGATGATCCCGACCATTGCTCGTACCTCTGAAGAAGTTCTTCGATTAATTCCACAGGATTTGCGAGAAGCCGGTACGGCGCTAGGTGGTACGCAATGGCGCACAGTTGCCATGATTGTTTTGCCAGCCGCAAGAAGTGGTCTAATTACTGCAATGATTTTAGGTGTTGCCAGAGTTGCTGGCGAAACTGCCCCAATCCTTTTGCTCACTGGTGGCGGAGATAAAGTAAATCCAAATGCTTTTAATGGACCAATTGGTTCTTTGCCTTATTACATCTGGAAATCCTTTAATGCAGGATCTCCGGAATCAATCACAAGAGCATGGGCCGGCTTGCTTGTACTTCTCGTTTTAGTGTTGGTGTTTTTCACCCTTGCTCGATTCTTAGGTAGTAGAAAGGTCGCAAAGTGACCGATTCAATGGAAAGTGAGAACGAAAAAATGGATACATCCGTTAAGCCAACATCACTTGGTAGCGTGGCAAGCAATGCGCCAAAGAGAGCACCTGGCACTTTGGCGATGGGACGTGGGCTCGAAGCACGTGGTATTCATGCCTGGTTTGGAAAGAATCATGTTCTTTCCGACGTCACTTTAGATTTCGCGGCAGGAACAGTAACTGCGCTCATTGGGCCCTCCGGTTGCGGTAAGTCAACATTCATCAGAACCATGAACCGTATGCATGAGTTTATTCCTGGCGCCGCAATGGCTGGCGAGGTCTTACTTGATGGTAAAGATGTCTACGCTCCGGGAACAGATGTAACGAAGATTCGTTTGCAAATCGGAATGGTTTTTCAAAAACCAAATCCATTCCCTTCTATGACCATCGGACAGAACGTTCTCTCTGGTCTGAAATTGGCTCAACTTAAAGTTGACAATAAAGACGACCTTATGGAGGAATGCCTCGAAAGAGCTGGCCTTTGGAGCGAAGTTAAAGATCGCCTTAATGCACACGGTGGATCCCTTTCCGGCGGCCAACAACAGCGCTTATGTATTGCTAGGGCCCTTGCTGTGCGTCCCCAAGTCTTGTTAATGGACGAGCCGTGCTCGGCTCTTGATCCAGGTTCTACCTTGCGCATTGAGGAAACCATTCGTCACTTATCGGACTCAATGACGATCATTATTGTTACTCACAATATGCAACAAGCAGCTCGTGTCTCTGACTACACAGCATTTTTCTTATCAGATAACGGACCTGGACAAATGATTGAATGCGCGCCGACAAGTGAGATTTTCTCGCGCCCAAGGGACAAGCGAACAGAGAATTACGTCACCGGTCGCTTCGGTTAGTCAACACCAACTGTTCACTTAACTGTTGGCTGTTGTTTAGTTGGTTATAGATAAGGGTTCACCCTCCATCCATAGGTTTGGGCTGTAAGAGTTCATTTAACCTATGAGGGGAAGTACATGAGAATTTCACGAATCGCGAAAGTGGCATCAATGGCACTCGCGTTAGCAGTAGTTGCATCAACTCCAGCAATGGCAACAGATCTATTGGGTTCTGGAGCTTCATGGCCAGCTAACTTGATCGAAGCATGCAAAGCTGGCTACGCAACATCTGGTTCAAATACTTATACATATGCATCTTCAAGTTCAGGAACAGGTCAAGCAAACTCAGATAAGTCAACTGGTGACTGGTGGATGTCAGATTCCCCTTACACAGCAACCACGCGTCGCTCGACAATTGTTCACGTTCCACTTATCGCAGGTCCAATTGCAATCTTGCACAATCTCCCAGGCAGCAAGACACTGCAGTTGTCAGCAAGCACAATTGCCGGAATCTTTGGTGGAAAAATCACGATGTGGAACGACCCAGCCATTGTTGCTGATAACAACAAGATCACTAAGACTGTTTATTACAAGAAGGACGCTGCTGGTAACCCAGCAAAGGATGCTAAAGGTAACTTGATTGTTTTGAAAACTGTTGAAGTAGCTCCCCACTACACATTGCCAAACAAGAAAATCACTGTTGTATATCGCAATGACTCTTCAGGAACAGTTGAAAACTTCACCAAGTATCTATACAAGAGTGCACCAACTGTCTGGACAAAGGCAAACAGTAAAGTGTTCACGACGTCATTCCCAGGAAACATCAATGATCCAGCCAACATCGGTCGTATCGTCGGTCAAGGCTCGTCAACTGGTGTATCTCAATTAGCTGGTAAGACTCCTTACTCAGTTACTTTTGCTGAAGTTAGCTATGCAACTGCCAACAAGTTGAAAATTGCAAGCATTATTAATCCTGCGGGTAACGTGGTTGCACCAAACTCTGTTGGAGTCGGTGCATTTCTTGCAAGCGCGATACAAGATGTCAACGGGTTCCTTACCTATGACTATGCAACTACAGAAGCAGGTGCATACCCACTAGGTATCGTTTCGTACATGCTTGCAGATACTGCTTATACTGATAAGGCAAAAGCAGCAGCTGTAAAAGATGTAGCGACTTACCTTTTGAGTCCAGCATGCTCCAGTGGCAAGGGAGCCGCACTAGGCTTCAGCGTTATTGATGGTGCGCTTAAAGCTAAGTCATTAGCTCAAATCGCAAAGATTGGCTAAGTAAATAATGTTCTAAAGCCCCTCCAAGGCTAAAAGAAGCGGTCGGCGAAAGCCGGCCGCTTCTTTTTATGGAGTTTTTTACAAAGTTTGAAAATTGACCTTAAGCGCAACAAGTAGATCAACACTTTAGGTGCGCCTGGCAGGAATCGAACCTGCGACAACCGGCTTAGAAGGCAGGTGCTCTATCCAACTGAGCTACAGGCGCTGGAGTGGCTTTGTCGATGCGTAGTCTACCCATCCGAGACGATAAGGTTTCCTCTTATGGCCGAGTTTATTTACACAATGAAGAAGACGCGCAAGGCGCATGGCGAGAAAGTAATTCTCGATGACGTCACTCTTGCGTTTTATCCAGGCGCAAAAATTGGTGTAGTTGGTCCCAATGGTGCGGGTAAATCTACTGTCTTGCAGATTATGGCTGGATTACAGCAACCTTCCAACGGCGAAGCATTTCTTACCCCCGGTTACACAGTTGGGATTTTGTTGCAAGAACCTCCGCTTAATGAAACCAAGAATGTATTAGAAAATGTGCAAGAAGGTGTTGCAGAAACTATGGCTTTGATGGCTCGCTTTAATGAAGTGAGTGAAGAGATGGCTAGCCCAGATGCCGATTACGACAAGTTGCTTGCCGAGATGGGTAATTTGCAAGAGCAACTCGATCATAGAAATGCATGGGATTTAGATTCACAACTTGAGCAAGCGATGGACGCGCTTCGTTGCCCGCCACCGGAGGCAGATGTAACAGTGCTATCAGGTGGAGAACGCAGACGTGTAGCGCTATGTAAGTTGCTTTTGCAGCAACCTGATTTATTGTTGTTAGACGAACCTACAAACCATTTGGATGCAGAGTCAGTTCAATGGCTCGAGCAACATTTGAGTAAGTACCCAGGCACTGTTGTAGCCATTACTCACGATAGATATTTCTTGGACAACGTCGCCGATTGGATTTTGGAATTAGACCGTGGCCGTGCGTATCCGTATGAGGGAAATTATTCGACCTATCTAGAAACTAAGTCCACCCGTTTAAAGATTGAAGGACAAAAAGATGCCAAGCGTGTTAAGCGTTTAACAGAAGAACTTGAATGGGTCCGCCAGAATTCAAAAGGTCGCCAAGTTAAATCAAAGGCTCGCCTTGCTCGTTATGAAGAAATGGCAGCAGAGGCTGACAAGATGCGTAAGTTGGACTTTGAGGAAATTCAGATTCCGCCTGGACCTCGTCTCGGAAATATTGTTGTCGAAGTTGAGAAGTTGTCTAAAGCATTTGGCGACCGAGTACTTGTTGATGACTTGTCATTTACTTTGCCACGCAACGGCATTGTTGGAGTAATCGGACCAAACGGTGCGGGCAAGACAACCTTGTTTAAGATGATTATGGGAGTTGAGCAACCAGATTCCGGCAGTATCAAAGTTGGCGAGACTGTAAAAATCGCTTACGTTGATCAGTCACGTTCTGGCATTGATCCAAAGAAAACTTTGTGGGAAGTTGTTTCCGACGGACTAGATTTCATGAAAGTTGGACAAGTTGAAATGCCAAGCCGTGCATATGTTTCAGCTTTTGGTTTTAAGGGTCCTGATCAACAAAAGATGGCTGGCGTACTTTCAGGCGGAGAGCGCAATCGCCTAAATCTTGCGTTAACTTTAAAAATGGGCGGAAACTTACTATTGCTCGATGAGCCAACGAACGATTTAGATGTTGAAACTCTTGGGTCACTAGAGAACGCACTCCTTGAGTTTCCGGGCTGTGCGGTAGTGATTTCCCACGATCGTTGGTTCCTTGACCGTGTAGCGACTCATATTTTGGCTTACGAAGGTGAGTCAAAGTGGTTCTGGTTTGAGGGTAACTTTGAATCCTATGAAAAGAATAAGATTGAAAGACTTGGAGTGGACGCAGCAAGGCCTCACCGAGTTACATATAGAAAGCTGACCCGTTAATGAGACATCACAATTCGGTACATGTTCGATGGGCAGACCTTGATGCTTTCGGTCATATCAATAACGCTGTGTACCTAACATATGTGCAAGAAGCACGCGCTGACATGACGTGGTATTCGCGCGTAGAGCGAGGATTAACTCCACTTTTCAAAGATATGGTTGTTGCTCGCGCTGAATTAGATTTTGTAGAAGCGATCTATGAAGGTGGCGTTGAATTGGATGTTGCTATTTGGGTTGCGCGGATAGGCAATTCATCTTTTGAACTCGGGTATGAAATGTCGCGTAACGGCATCCTTCATGCCCGTGCTAAGACTGTGCAAGTAGCGGTTTCTATGGAAACTTTTAAGTCTCGTCCAATTAATGAAATAGAGCGCGAGTTCTTAAACGAATACCTCGAAGAATCAAATACACAGAAGTAATGGCACAAGAATTGCCAAAGCTCGATAGGAAAATTCATCCTGGTTGGGTTGCTGCCTCTGTTACGTTTTTAACACTTGTCGCCACCGCAGGTTTTCGCTCCGCGCCATCTGTACTTATAGTCCCTTTAGAAGAAGCATTTGGTTGGGGACGAGATCAGATCTCACTAGCGGTATCAGTAAATGTGTTGCTCTTTGGGCTAACTGCCCCTTTTGCTGCTGCCCTTATGGAGCGATTTGGAATTCGCAAAGTTGTCATGACTGCCTTGACTGTAGTTGGGGCTGGCGCTGCATCAACAGTATTTATCTCCTCTCCTTGGCACCTGGTTATGTTGTGGGGAGTAGTCGTTGGTATCGGCACAGGTTCGATGGCGCTAGTTTTTGCAGCAACAATTGCTAATCGCTGGTTTGTTGAAAAACGTGGAATTGTTATTGGTTTACTCACTGCTGCTACTGCAACAGGGCAGTTAATTTTCTTGCCGGGTTTATCGATGCTGGCAATGGATCATGGATGGAAGAGTGTTTCGTTAACGGTTGCGCTGGGTGCATTCGTTATGGTGCCAATAATTTGGCTATTTCTTCGCGAAAGTCCAGGACACCTCGGCCTACTCCCTTATGGCGCACCTGATGATTGGCAACCACCTGTAAAAAGTGGGATGAGTGCTGGGAAACTGGCGATAACTACATTGAAAGAAGCAAGCAAAGTAAAAGACTTTTGGTACCTGGTTGGTTCATTCTTTGTTTGCGGATTATCAACCAGTGGCCTGATCGGCACTCACTTTATCCCCGCAGCACACGACCACGGAATGATGGAAGTTGCTGCAGCAAGTTTGCTGGCACTTGTCGGAGTTTTTGACGTTGTTGGAACCATTTTTTCGGGTTGGCTTACAGATCGTTATGACCCAAGAAAATTATTGTTCTTCTATTACTTTTTACGTGGAGTGTCGCTCTTCTTACTTCCATCAATCCTTTTCTCCACTGTTCATCCATCGACGTTGGTCTTCGTCATCTTCTACGGACTTGATTGGGTAGCAACTGTTCCACCAACAATTATGCTTTGTAGAACTATTCTGGGAGCAGATAAGGCAACTGTTGTTTATGGTTGGGTGTTTGCAGCGCATCAGGTAGGAGGATCAATCGCGGCTTTTGGTGCTGCCGTGGCCAGAGTTAAATTCGGAGATTACGCCTTTGCGTTCTATGCAAGCGGGGTAATGTGCGTAGTTACTTCATATTTCGTGCTCCGTATCGCACGCGGAATTAAGACTGCGGATTTAAAGCGATGAGAAATTCTGATGTGGAAACCTTTTATGATCGAGTTGGCGGAACAGCTTTTTTCGCCGATTTAGTTTCACAATTTTATGCTCGGGTATCTGTCGACCCAATATTGGCACCTATGTATCCAGACCACGACTTTAAGGAAGCTGCTCAAAGATTGCAGATGTTCTTAGAGCAATATTGGGGAGGGCCTGGCACATATTCTGAAACGAGAGGTCACCCTCGTCTGCGAATGCGCCACGGAGGTTTTCATATTGATTCATCTGCCCGTGATGCGTGGTTAGCGTGTATGAAAAGCGCCGTTGATGGAGTTGAGTTGGCCGAAGATTTGAAAGCAGAACTCTGGAAATATTTGTATTCAGCCGCGATTCATCTAGTTAATCAACCAGATTGAGAGCGGTTTCCAACTTTTAATATTTCACCGTTGCGCAAATACCACAGCGTTCCAGCTGAATCTCTCACCGTAGTAATACGTAGACCAACTTTTTCGACTGTGCCAGAGATATCTAACACTTCAACTTTATCTCCAACGCCATATTGATCTTCAACCAACATGAATAAGCCTGATAAAACATCGCGCACAATAGTTTGCGCACCGAGTCCAAGTGCTACGCCAATTACTCCCGCTGATGCAATCAACGGACCGAGGTTCAATCCGAATTCGCCAAGTACCATTCCTAAAGTGATGACCCAAATAACTGCATTCAATGTGCTTGATAGAACTGTTCCAGTAGTTTTTGCACGTTCTTTTTGACGTGCCGCCATGTTGCCTGGTCCGGGAATTAGATCTGCACTTGCTAAACGGTTCATCGTCTTCGTAATTGCCCGGGAGCCAAGTCGCTGAGCTATTAAAGCAATGACAAGAATTGTGATGATGTGAAGAGGTGAGCCACTAAACCAGTCCCAAATTTTGGTAGTTCGCTCTGAAAGGCTAGATGTCTGGTGTAAGGCCAGGGAGTGAATTTGTGCGTACATAATGGGCCGACTCTAACTTAATCACCTGTAAATGCGCCCACGAAGGCTCAATTTCGGGCAAGATGTGCCAATCGGTGCGAGCCACGCACCTGATCGGAGTCACTATGTCGGGCACTCTCGTCCTTAACGCAACTTACGAGCCGTTAGGTGTTGTTTCAGAGCGCCGCGCGTTAATCCTTGTTCTTAACTCTCGAGCAACAATGATTGAAGACACTGGAGTTGTTTTACATTTCACCGGAGGGGAAATTTCTCTTCCGTCTGTCATCAAACTTAATCGCTATGTTCGAGTTCCCTACAGGCACGCTGTTCCACTTTCACGCAGGGCACTTTTTGCTCGCGACGGCGGAAGGTGTGTGTATTGCACAGCACCTGCAACCTCGATTGATCACGTTATTCCTCGAAGTCGAGGGGGAGGGCACACATGGGAGAACGTTGTCTCCGCCTGTCATAAGTGCAATCACCTCAAAGCAGATAAACCACTTAAAGATTTGGGGTGGAGATTGCGTTCAATTCCTCGCGAACCTGTCGGTGCCGCATGGAGAGTGCTTGGAACAGGTCGTGCTGATGCGCGTTGGGTGCCGTATCTAGAACCCTTTGGTGTTAGTTCAGCAACTGCTTAACGTGCATCGCATGCTTGCGCATTAAGTGCACGAGCCATCGCATCTCTATTTTCTGCCATCACTCGACGCAAACCTGAAGGTGCATCTGCTCCAACTCCAGTTAACCAATTCTGTGTTAACTCAAGAGTGTGTTGCGTAGTGATGTACGTGGGATAAAGGCCTGCTGCCACGTTCTTTGCAATTTCATGTGATTGTGAATCCCAGACTTCGCGCACGATGTCGAAATATCGTGAGACGAATGGCGCTAGGAGATCTCTCTGTGTCGGACGCTGAATGCCCTGAATCGTTGAGAGTTGGATGTGATTGCTTAAATCATCTTTGATTACCGAATCAAAAGATTTGGATTTGACCGTTGCATCAGGCAGTGCAGCTCTTGCAAAGGAGGCGTAGCGTTGTCCGTTGGCAGTGTTATCAATCACGAGTTCTGCATCGATATCTGCAACAGTTGCCAATCCACGTTCTACAAGTGTGTTGAGGAAATGCCAACGCAGATCCGCATCGATGGTGAGACCTTTAACTTCGCCGTTGAGTGCTCCACGAACTCGATCAGTTTGTTCTGTGGTTACTGCACGACTGGCAAATGCCCTTGCATATTGCAACTGTAGGTCGCTACCTGGTGCCGATGTATTGAATAGCCCTTCGACACCATCTGCAACAACTCGGCGCAAACGTATGCGATTACTCTCGGATGCAAAGAGTTCCACTGCAGTTTCTAATTGGATAAGAGTCATAGAAACGATTGCAACATCAGATTCCCCGGTAAGGGCTTTAATAACCATCGGAACATAATCACTGGCTGAGAGTTCGCCATCTCGCAACATGTCCCATGTTGCAGACCAACACAACGCTCTACTGAGTGGGTCTTGAATATCGCCCAAATGGTTTTGTAGAGTAGTAATTGAACGTTCGTCGAAGCGAATTTTCCCGTAAGAAAGATCGTGATCATTGAGCAATACCAAGTCAGCAATTTTCTCACCGGCCAATTGGGCGATTGCCGTTTTAGCTCCTGCAATATCTGCCTCGATGCTCTTGCGTCGCACCAATGCGCCTTCCTTGAGATCGTAAAGGCCTACAGCCATGCGGTGAGGGCGAAGTTCTTTCGAGCCTTCAGGCATACGTGGAACTTCTTGAAGAACTGAAATTGAAGCGTAAGAATCTCCAGAAGTTTCAATGTGCGCACGTAATGTATTTACACCAGCGGTTTGCAACCAAGTTGATACCCACGGCTTGAGATCGCGACCACTTGTTGCTTCTAGTTCTACAAGTAAGTCATTGAGCGTTGTGTTGCCCCAAGCATGCTTAGCAAAGTATTGACGCAAGCCTTGTATGAATGCTTCTTTGCCCACATGGGATACCAACTGCTGTAGAACAGATGCCCCCTTGGCATATGTAATTCCATCAAAGTTATTTTTCACCGCTTCTAGGTCATGCATATCGACAACGATTGGGTGTGTGGAAGAGAGCTGGTCTTGACGGTAGGCCCAATTCTTGCGTTCTGCGTTAAATACTGTCCAGGAATTAGTAAAACGTGTTGCCTGAGCAAGTGTGAAATATGAAGCCCATTCTGCAAATGACTCATTGAGCCAAAGGTCATCCCACCAAGACATCGTTACTAAGTCGCCAAACCACATATGTGCCATTTCATGCAAGATCACATTTGCGCGCCAGTTGTAATTCTTATCTGTGACCTTACTTCTAAAGACGAAGTAATCTTCAGCAAAAGTTACGCAACCGGCATTTTCCATTGCTCCGGCATTAAACTCGGCGACTGCTAATTGATCGTACTTATCAAAGGGATATGCCAATCCAAATTCTTTTTCATAAAAGGCAAAGCCTTGTTTAGTAATTTTAAAGATTTCTTCGGCGTCCAGGCTAGGTGCTAAAGATTTACGGCAATACAAAGCAAGCGGAACACTCTTTTCGCCTACGTATGTGTCATCGACGCGGTGGTAAGGACCAGCAACAAGGGCAGTGAGATAAGTTGGAAGCAGCGGTGTTGTTGTGAATACCCACTCTTTCGTGGAACCAGTTTCTTTAACTGATGCAATTGGGTTGTTGGAAATAACTTGCCAGTGGGCTGGAGCTTTGGCTGAAATGGCAAAAGTCGCCTTGAGGTCTGGTTGATCAAAGCAGGCAAAGGTTTTACGGGCATCTGCCACTTCGTGCTGGGAGTAAAGGTAAACCTCGTTATCGGCTGGGTCTACGAATCTATGTAGTCCTTCACCAGATTTTGAATAGATTGCATCGACAATGATGTGAAGCTCGTTCTGCGCTCCGATTGACGGTAAGAAAATACTTTCGCCGTCGTAATTGCCGGTGTCTAGAGGCATTCCGTTGAGTGTGGCTTTCACGATTTTTTTGCCAACCACATCGATAAATGTGGAGACACCTGGAGTAATTGCCTCAAAAACAATTTTCGTGGAGGAGGTAAATGTTTCAGTTCCGCTAGTGAGGTCTAGGTCAATAACGTAGCTCTTGACCTTAATCTGGCGTGAGCGTTCATTGGCTTCTGACCGAGTGAGATTTACTCCTGGCACTTTTTACCCCTTATGGCTGGATTGTTGATGTTGTATCCAATCATGAAATGCTGGGTAGATGGAAAGGCCAACGATTAAGAGCTTCAAACTACGTGGCACTCGTATTACCGCTGCCCAAATTGATGCTCGAGAAAGGTTGTGGAGCCAATTCGGGGTTACCTATAACTCAGAACTACTCGACCTTCAATCACTTTTCAGCGGCTTCGAAAAAGTTGTGATGGAAATCGGCTTTGGCATGGGGGAGGCCACAGTTGAAATAGCTCGCAATTTTCCTGCAACGGCATTCCTGGCAAACGATGTGCATCAACCCGGTATTGGAAAACTGCTTTCACTTATTGAAGAAAACTCATTGAGCAATGTTCGAGTCATGGATGAAGATGCTCACTTAATTCTAACGACGATGATTGACAATGAATCCCTCGACGGAATTAACCTATTTTTTCCAGACCCTTGGCCGAAAACAAGACATCACAAAAGAAGAATTATTAATGCCGAATTTATCGCCCTTGCAGCATCAAGAATGAAGCAAGGCGGAGTTTTTAACATAGCTACAGATTGGGTTCCTTATGCACAATGGATTGCGGATGCATTTTCACAGTCCGAACAATTCTCTGGTGGAATAATCCCTCGGCCAGAATGGCGTCCATTGACGCGATTTGAAGGGCAAGGATTGAGAAAGAACCATCGCGTAACGGATCTTGCTTACATCAAGAAGTAAGTAGTTATTTTCCAGTTTCGAATGCGCTAATTTTATTAATGCGACGGATATGTCGCTCGTCATTCGAAAATGGTGTGTTAATAAATGTATCCAGAATTTGAATACAAAGTTCTTGACTATGCATACGGCCACCCAGCGCAATAACATTTGCATTGTTGTGCTCTTTAGCTAATTTCGCAGTTTCAATAGACCAGCACAGCGCTGCACGTATTCCCTCAACTTTATTTGCAGCCATCTGTTCTCCGTTACCGGAGCCACCGAGAACAATGCCTAGCGAGCTCGCATCCTTTGCAGTTGCTTGCGCAGCAGGAATGCAGAAATCTGGGTAATCATCGAGCGCGTCATATTCGTGAGGACCATGATCTGTGACGTCATGGCCTTGTGATTTGAGGTGGGCAACAAGTGTGGCTTTAAGTTCGAGTCCTGCATGATCACTGCCAATATGAATACGCATGCAGGAAGTCTCTCATGAAGTTATTGCGATACAACGCAAAAACCCGCCACCAGATTGGTGACGGGCCCTTGCGGTTTTGTATTACGTAGTCGGAATGACTGGTGCTAGGCCACCCATCATTGGACCATGATCGCCATCCATATCGCCCATACGGCCACCCATGTGTCCGCCCATAGGCCCACCCTTTGGTGCTCCAGTTTTATTCACCATCGCAGTAATAGATGCGGTGAGTTTGGATTTAAGAGTTGTTGCTTGAGCTGCAGTGATTTTTCCGGCAGTCACCGCTGCATCAATTTGCTTTGTCTGATCGGCAACCAATACTGTGATTAGTGCTGCAGTCTTTGAGCCTGCAATCGTTGCAAGAGAATCCCCTGCACGAAGTCGAGTCTCAAGAGTTGCTACATCGATACCCAAAGTTGTTGCAATGAGTGTTTCATGTGCAGATTGCTGTGCACTCATCGGTGGTTTATTTGCATCACGTGAAGCTATAAGTGCTGCAGCAATTGCATCAGCTTGCGCCTGTGTAATTGTTCCCTTTGTGACCAGTGCTGAAAGGACTGTGGCCACATCTTTTTCAGGTCCGCCGATCCCACGTCCGGCCATAGCGAATCCAGTTGCTTTTGCTGAAATCTTTGTTACTGCAACTTTAGATTTTGAATTTGATGCCGTTGCAATACCAACGCTGCCAAGGGAAAGCGCAACGGTTGTAACTGCAACTGTAATGATCTTCTTTTTCGAAGCCATTGTGATGCCTACCTTTCATCTCCTGAGAGATTCCTCATCAATCAGCAATCGCTGTTGACTACCTGTAGAGAACTCTTCAATGCTCAAGAATGTACTCAATAAACCTTAAAAAATGGTCAGAGTTTTTTACCGGCCGTGGTGATTGTGGGGCAACCCTGACCTGCCTTACGCGTGGAGTTGGGGGACACCTGATTGTTGGCTGAGATGGCCCGCCTCATACTGATTTTGCGGAGAACGAGCCAATGGGAGCGTTCATGACCAACTGGAAAGTTCAAGCAAAGATTTACATTGCGATAATTGCAGTGGTTTCAAATTTTGCTTTCGCAGATGCATCTTTCTCCGCAAGTAAAAGCATTAAGCCTGCTTCAGCCGGACGCACTGCAACAACGCCGAGCAACACAATATTGAGTGGGCTATCTGCACCAAAATCAACGGTGGGAATCAATGGTGATTTCTACATTGATACAAAAGCCCTCACCATTTATGGACCAAAAGCTAGTGGTCGGTGGCCCGTGGGAATTAGTTTGCGTGGCACGCAAGGAACTACAGGAACTGCAGGCGCAAGTGGAGCAAACGGAACTGATGGAAGAAATGCATCTTCCGTTGCTGCAGTAACAGGTGCCCAAGGTGCCCAAGGTGCAACTGGTGCAACTGGTGCAACTGGAATTAGAGGTGAAGCAGGTGTTGCCGGTGCAAGTGGCGGAGCAGGTATTGCAGGTGTTGCAGGATCAATGGGAACACCCGGAGCGGCAGGTGCTCCGGGAACTGCAGGTGCTCCGGGAGCGGCAGGTGCTCCGGGAACTGCAGGTGCTCCGGGGTCAACGGGAAATACGGGAGCGCAAGGTTTGAAAGGTGAAACAGGAACAGCAGGTGT
>CAEZXT010000018.1_pt1 | contig 17055 bp, 14 predicted proteins | sample 7265321 | NCBI WGS metagenome assembly CAEZXT01 (sample SAMEA6813915, study PRJEB35770) | uncultured Actinomycetes bacterium | biome: Freshwater; feature: Freshwater reservoir; material: water | place: Czech Republic | collected 2017-04-14 | depth 30m m | reverse complement strand
GGTGAGGAAAGGAAGTACACGATGAATAGAGCTGAAACCAGGAGCAGTAGAGGATGAAGTTCTTTTCTGCGACCTTGAATCATTCTAATCACCACGTGTGAAACGAATCCTGCTCCGATTCCAACCGAGATGCTGTAAGTAAAAGGCATCAAAATGATGGTAAGAAAAGCTGGAATTGCAATTCCAAAATCTTCCCAATCAATAGATTTGATCTGTGTCATCATCAAGAAACCAACGATAACGAGAGCGGGGGTTGCAGCTTCGTATGGAATAACTGCAACTAGCGGAGCTAAGAATGTTGTAAGCAGAAAACAAATTCCTGTTACGACGGATGCTAAGCCTGTGCGAGCGCCTTCTCCGACACCTGATGCAGATTCGATATAGGAAGTGTTGGAAGAGATACCAGATGCTCCTCCTGCCGCAGCGGCTATGGAGTCAACAAACAAGATTTTGTTTGCGTTAGGTACATTTCCTTCACGGTCTACTAAACCGGCTTCATGGCCAATGGCAGTCATTGTGCCCATTGTGTCGAAGAAGTCAGCGAGCAAAAGTGTGAAAACTAGCAAGATGGCGGATACTGCAGTGATTCTGCTAAATGAACCAAAGAGGTTGAAATGTCCAAGCAAACCAAAATCTGGCGTAGCTATAACATCACTTGGGAACGCAGGAACGTTAAGTCCCCAGCCTTTTGGATTCACCTTGTCGGGTGCAATGAAATTTGGACCGACTTTGAACGCAGATTCAATCGCAATTGCCGCGACAGTTGCCAAGCCGATACCAATAAGTAGCGCTCCCTTGATTTTCTTAACCATCAAGCCAATCATGAGAAATAGGCCAAAAGCGAAAACAATAATTGGCCAACCCACAAGAGTGCCGTTGTCACCCAGAGTTACAGGAACAGGACCCGAACCAGTACGACGAACGAATCCCGCATCTACAAGTCCGATCAAAGCAATGAAGAGACCAATACCAACCGATATTGCAATTTTGAGTTGAGTTGGTACAGCGCGAAAGACTGCAGTTCTAAATCCGGTAAGAACGAGAACTGTAATAATCAAACCTTCTAGGACTACGAGCCCCATTGCATCGGCCCAAGACATCTTCGAAGCTATACCCACGGCTACGAATGTGTTGAGTCCTAATCCGGTAGCAAGTGCCAATGGAAAGTTTGCAACAAATCCCATGAGGATTGTTAACACGCCAGCGATCAGCGCAGTGGCTGCTGCAATCAAAGCAAGGTTTGGTGCATCTCCGCCGCCTAGGAACTTGCCATCAGCATCTTTTGTAAGTCCGATGATGAGTGGGTTAAGCGCCACGATGTAAGCCATAGTGAAGAATGTGACTATTCCGCCACGAACTTCTCGGCCAACTGTGGAGCCACGTTGCGATATTTTGAAATACGAATCGAGCATGGTTTTCCCCTTACTGTTTTGGTATCGGGGGTGTTTGCGACCCCGTGTGAATTCACGGCCCACAAGCCGGAGGAAGATGTCTGAAGGCTAATACGTGGTATTAGTTACCGAGCGGTAAGTCTGGCCAAGACACCACAGGAAATTGCCACCGATTGCCCTACGAAAAGAGCGAAAAGAATTGTTCCAAGGCCCGCATTTCCGCCCAGCAATATTCCGATCAGCACTACACACGCCTCAATTCCAAGTCTGACTCGACCCACGCGCACTTTGGTGCGGTGATGCAAGGCTGTCATCAGGCCGTCTCTTGGGCCAGGACCTAAGCCACAACTGATGTAGAGAGCTGTGGCGATACCGACAAGGGCGATACCGCAAAAAGCAACAACAACACCATTCACCATGGATTCTTGTAGAGGAAAATGATCCACGCCAAGTTGCAGAGTGAGCGGTATCACGATTGCGTTCGCGAGTGTTCCAAATCCAATTCTTTCTTGCAATGGAATCCATAGAAACAAAACCGCACAACTTGTTATAAACGTTGACCAGCCCAAGGAGAGACTTGTTTTTAGCGATAAACCTTCTGCAAAAACCACCCATGGTGAATTACCGATATCGGATTGCACAAGTAGCGCTTCACCAAATCCGAAAATCGCCAACCCAAAAATTAGAATAATGAATCGAATCGGCGCAACGTTCCAACGACTATGCGCGCGCCAAGGAGTGCGCGGAATCGTGTGATGAGGCTTGAACCAGTGCGTTATCAAGCGAATCAATCCATTAGCGCTCGACATTGTTAGAGATTAGCCTATTTCGGTCACTGGAGCAGGGAACAATGACCCTTAGAATTCTCAGATTATGGAATTCACCTACGCTCAAGCAATTATCACGGGATTCATTCAAGGAGTTACTGAACTTTTCCCAGTTTCAAGTCTCGGACATGCAGTGCTTATTCCGGCGTGGATTGGGGGACAGTGGAGTGATTTCACCACTAATGAAAACTCGCCATACCTAACCGCAACCATTGCACTCCATGGCGCCAGCGCACTTGCCCTATTCCTTGTTTTCCGTAAACGATGGTTTGGTTTGGTTTCATCCGGGGCTAAGAGCTTGATTGGCCGGCATAGTCGCGAAAGTTCGGTCTTTTGGCGCTTGGTAGTTGCAACTATCCCCGTTGCAATTTTAGGTTTTGTTTTCGAAAAGAATCTTCGTCAGTTGTTTTCTAACCCACTTGCTTCAGCGATTTTTATATCCATCAATGGTTGCATATTGCTAACCGTGGAATTGATTACCCGTTCGAAAGCCCGTTCTGAGTCTATTAGGGAAGAGAACGCGCATATTTCTCAATCAATCTCCGTTAAAAGTGCACTAGCGATTGGATTCGGCCAATCATTAGCGTTGTTTGCAGGTATCTCAAGGTTTGGAATTTCTATGAGTGCTGGTTTGTTACGGGGTTTATCTCACTCAACTTCTTCAGATTTTGCGTTTTTGCTTGCACTACCCGTCATTGCTGGGGCATCTTTCTACAAATTGCCAGATCTACTGCTCTCCGAAAATTCACATTTACTTGGTCCTATATTTGTTGGATCTATCGTGTCTTTTATCTGCACTTACGCTTCAATTACTTTCTTGGTTCGATGGTTCAAATCGAGAACTCTCTACCCGTTCGCAATTTATTGTTTAATCGTCGGCGGCTTATCGATTATCCGATTCGCAGGATAAATTCATGTTTCCCGGAATCGGAACGGTTATTAACATAGCCACAATCGTCGTGGGTGCTGGTTTTGGAGTTTTGGCAGGTTCTAGGATGCCGGAAAAAACACGTTTGTTACTTATGGATGTTTTAGGTTTAACAACACTATTAGGTGCGGCGTCAGCATTAGCATCGCTGTGGGCACATAGGTATACATCTGCTTTGCCTACAGGATGGTCACTACTAACAGTTTTAGCCGCATTACTGCTTGGCGGTTTTGTTGGATCTCTTGCGCGTATTGAAGATCGACTTGAAACATTTGGAGAGAATCTACGGAAGAAGTTCCGATCTTCCAAAGAGAGCACGTTCGTAGAAGGATTTGTTGCGGCTTCGTTACTTTTTGCAATCGGTCCTTTAGCAATCCTTGGAAGCATCAGCGATGGAATGTCCACTGGTATAGAGCAGTTGTTATTGAAAAGTACACTCGATTTTTTTGCTGCGATGGCATTTGCCGCCACGCTAGGTTGGGGGGTTGCCGCTTCTGCTATTCCCGTAGGAATTTACCAAGCTGTATGGACTTTAGTTGGCCTAGTTCTCGGCACCGTACTTTCAGGTTATCAAATAGATGCCATGACAGTTACTGGCGGATTGATGCTGGTGTGTATTGGTTTGAGATTATTGCGCATCAAAGAAATTGCTGTGGGAAATTTACTGCCGGCTTTAGCATTTGCTCCTGTGATTGCTTGGGCTATGCATCAATTTGTTTGAGACTAGAAAGTTTTAGCGTCGATCACAAATCTATATCGAACATCGCTGGCGACAGTGCGCTCGTAAGCGGTATTCACGTAGTTGGCATCGATAACTTCAACCTCGCTTACGATCCCATGTTCTGCGGCAAAATTAAGCATCTCCTGAGTTTCTTTGATTCCGCCAATCATTGACCCAGCCAAGCTGCGTCTTGCTTCCAGGAGTGATCCAACATTTACAGAATAAGGCTTACCAGGAAGTCCAATACAGACAAGTGTTCCGTTGAGGGAAAGTTGTTTGAGAAAATCATTGATATTCAATTCCGCCGAAACTGTGTTGAGAATGAGGTCGAATCGTTTCTCAGCCGCGAGCATTGCTGCTTCATCGCTGGTATTAATGAAATCGTCAGCACCCATCGCACGAGCGTCTTGTTCCTTTTTGGCGGAGTGAGAAAGCACTGTTACATGCGCACCCATGGCCTTAGCAAATTTCAACCCGAGGTGTCCGAGACCTCCCAATCCCATGATCGCAACTTTAGTTTTGCTATCGGTTTTCCAAAAGCGAAGGGGTGAATACAAAGTAATCCCTGCACAAAGTAGTGGAGCAACTCCTGAGAATTCTAAAGAGTCTGGAACGTGCAATGCGTATTTTTGATCGATCACGAATCTATTCGAATAGCCACCGAAGGATATGGTTTTACCATCTCTTTCATATCCGTTGTATGTAGGAGTCATCCCTTCAGCGCAGTATTGTTCCAAACCATTCACGCATTGAGCACAGCTCCGGCAAGAATCAACGAAAACTCCCACGCCAATTTTGTCGCCTGGTTTGAAACCAGATACGTCAGATCCCACACGGTCAACTATCCCTACAATTTCGTGACCAGGAACCATAGGAAATAGAGCAGGGCCCCATTCTTCGCGCACTTGATGAATATCAGAGTGGCAAATACCTGCAAAAGAGACCGAAAAATCTATGTCGTTAGTGCTCGGCGTGCGACGATCAAATGAAAAAGGGGTGAGGTTTTTTCCAGCATGCAGGGCAGCTAATCCGCGAGTAGACATCTGTTACTCCTTTATGTTGAGGGAAGGGTCGATGAGTTTAGAAGCACGGGCAGTAACGTTGCGCATATGGTGTCGACGGCACAATACCTCGTACGCTATTTCGTTTTCGGGAGAAACATCACCTACTACAACCTGTTCACCTTCAGTAATCATCACACCAGCAGAGGTTCGAGCATTGTGAGTAGCCCTAGCACCGCACCAACAAAGAGCTTCAACTTGCAAAGTATTTACTCGATCGGAAAGTTCAACTAGCCGGGCTGAACCAGGAAATAGACTTGTACGAAAATCAGTCAAAATTCCAAAAGCAAATACATCGATTCCCAGACCATCTACAATTTTCGCGAGCTGTTCTATTTGCGCTGGCTCGTAAAACTGAGCTTCATCGCAAATGACATAATCAATGCGTTCTCCGCCGGAAAGTCGATCAGCTACGAATCTATGTATATCCAGCGCTGGAATAACTTCCACGGCATCTCTTTGTAAACCTAGGCGTGAAGAAATTACGCCAGATCCTGCCCTGTCTTTGCTGGTGAAGATAAGACCGGATCGACCACGGCTTTGGTGGTTATGCGCGGTTTGTAGAGCGAGTGTAGATTTTCCGCTATCCATTGTTCCGCAGTAATAGGTTAGTTCGGCCATGTCTCATATCCTGTCATAGATTGGCAATCTTTGTACGAGTTCATAAAATGTTGAATCTCGATAGTGCATCCTTCATTTTAGATGCAAGAGAAAGCGCAACATCTACAGAAATGTGGGAACCATCACGATAGGCAACGATGTCATCCATGAGCGCGTTGCATGTGGATTTGCATAGCCATGCTGTTGGGTCAATTGCTAGTTCCTGACTCGGAATATTATTAAACGACGGCTCTGAATTGTTGCAATCATGCAATTTTGCTGATGCAAGACATGTGGGGATGTCACGATTAACATGGGGGGTATCAGAGATAAATACCAGTTTGTCGGTTGCACCGCGCAAATGTTCGACCGTAAGAATCTGACCGGTTCGCCACCATTGCTCTCGAGATCCAGAACCCTTTGGCGGTGCATACCACTGGAATCCAGTGACGAGTACGGCATCTGGATGAAGTGCATGGATGCGTTTCACCGAATTACTTCTCCACAGATCACATTCTGAAGCGCTGAACGCACCACGCGAAGTGCGTGTAACTTCAATGGATGGACAAGCTGATTTTGTCAACGAAATGAGAGTGAAATGCTCTTCATTTGCCAATTTCTCCAGGGTTGGAAACCATTGCGCTGCATGAGAATCGCCGTAGAGAACGATTTTCTTTTTGGATTTCAGGTCGCCGAACTCACAAAGGGGAGATGAATTCTCTCCATAATTAACATGACATCCGTTTGCGTACACAGCTGGTTTTCTTACAATCTGCACCAGAGAATATTGTTTGCCCTGTCCTTCGATTGCAATTTTTGAGGAGACGCTATGACTAATCGTAAATCCAATGGCGATCGATAGTACTGTGATTACAACTGCGCCGAAAACGATAGTTTTTGTAGCCAACGCGCGCAATCGAAGTGGTTCTTCAATAAACCTATGTGTTAAATCCGCTGCAATAACCGTGGCGACAATGCAAATCGCTCTTTCGTAAAAATGCAATGGTCGTCCGTAATAAGCGCTGGGGAGTACCAATAGCGGCCAATGCCAGAGATACAAAGGGTAAGAGATTCCACCCAACCATTGTGAGATTTTTGATTGGGCAAGATCAGCCAAGATAGGAGGCCAAGAACCAATACTTGCAATCAGTAACACGGTGGCAAGCGTTGGAGCCAATGCCGCAAAACCAGGAAATGCGGTTGAGGAATTGAACTCGAAAGTTGCATACAGAAGTACAACTACCGCTATCCAGGAAGTGATCGGACGCTTCACTTTGAGATTCGGTGAGAGGGCAAGAAGTGCCCCGGCTCCCAATTCCCACGCACGTGTGGGTAGAGAATAGAAAGACCAAATTGGGGAAGCGTGAGTGAGATAGATCGAATACATAAAAGAGGCAATCGTTGATGCCCAGATTCCGATAGTTATTGCTGTTCGTTTCCCAAATTTTGCCAATATGAAAAGAAAAGCCGGCCAAAGGAGATAGAACTGTTCTTCCACCGCTAGAGACCAATAATGAATGAGGGGTGAAGGGATTGCTCCTAAATTTTGATAATCATTCTCCCACCACGCAAAGAGATAATTGCAAATGTAAATGCTTGCCGCGATGACGTCTCGACCGATAGATGTTCTCGTATTCGGTGCAAGAAGTAACCACGATGCTACGGCTGTCAGAATCAAAACAAAGCTGGAAGTTGGCAGTAGGCGTTTTATTCGCCGTAAATAGAATTGCGAGAAATCCAATGTTCCTGTTTTGGATATTTCACGAACAATGAGCCCGGTAATGAGATATCCAGAAATTACATAGAAGATATCTACACCTATGAACCCACCGCCAACTAGTCGCGCATGAAATATGACAACTAAAATTGCTGCGAAAGCTCGTAGCCCTTGGATTTCGAGGACGCGTTTACTCATATGGTTAGGAGAGTTTCGATTGATATATCAGGATTGTGCTTGAGTATGAGTTCTCTGCCTCCAAGAGCCGAAATCTCGATGAGGACCACTACAGTCTTTACAGTTCCACCAGCTTGTTCTATAAGTTTAATTGCTGCATTGATTGTTCCACCTGTAGCTAGAACATCATCAACCAATAGAATTCGCGAATTGTGGGCACAAGCGTCACGATGAATCTCTAGACAGTCATCTCCATATTCCAAGGAGTAATTCTCTTGGAAAACGGCTCTAGGGAGTTTTCCCTTTTTTCGAACTGGAATAAAGCCTATCGAACGACTATGCGCAAGCGCCGCACCGATAATGAAACCTCGTGCTTCAATGGCAACTATGGAATCTGCGGTTGAATCAATAGTGTTGAGAGCGCGTATCAACGATTGAAAACCTTCGGGATGGGAAAGTAATGGTGTGATGTCTTGAAACACAATTCCATCTTGAGGGAAATTGGGTATGGATTTAATTAGCGCCAGAGCTTGCTTTATTTCCACTCTAACCCCCTGTTGTGTCCGAACGGGGACTTGAACCCCGAAGCCCTTGCGGGCACTAGCACCTCAAGCTAGCGCGTCTGCCAATTCCGCCACCCGGACGAGTGAGGCGTAACGATAGCAATCCAAGCGATGAGAGACAAAGTCGCGCAATGCAAAGATGCTTTGTAGGAGAAACTACGAGAGAATGGCTCCATGAGCAATGATCTTGAGAAGGATGTCGTTACGTTATGCCAAGAAATGATTCGAATCCCCAGCGTTAATTTTGGGGATGGCAAAGGCGATGAACGAGCCATGGCAGATTATGTTGTTTCTAAACTGTTAGAGGTTGGAATAGCTGCCACTATTTATGAATCAGCTCCCGGTCGATGCAATGTCATCGCTAAGATCGCAGGTAGCGATACAACTCGACCAGGTTTAGTAGTTCATGGTCATCTAGATGTAGTTCCGGCAGATGCCTCTGATTGGTCTGCAGATCCATTTGGAGGAGAGATTCGCGATGGAATGATTTGGGGTCGTGGCGCACTCGATATGAAGAATATGGATGCCATGATTCTGGCTGTCTTAAGGAAATGGGCGCGCACAGGTGTTAAACCTCCCAGAAATTTAGTTATTGCTTTCTTCGCTGATGAAGAAGCTGGAAGCATTTACGGTTCGCGATGGATGAGCACCGAACACCCAGAAGTTTTTGCTAACTGTTCTGAAGCAGTATCCGAGGTAGGTGGTTTCTCGGTAACCGTAGGAGATGGTAAGCGTTTGTATTTGATTCAAACCGCGGAGAAGGGCATTCACTGGATGAAGTTGATTGCCAATGGACGGGCGGGTCATGGATCGATGATTAACGGTGAGAATGCAGTTACAGCTATCTCGCAGGCCGTTTCGAAAATTGGTGAATACACATGGCCACAACGGTACACAAAAACCGCAAAGATTCTTTTTCGTAAAGTTGCAGAAGCAACAGGCAAGGTTTACGACGAAAAGGATTTGCGACCATTGCTCGTTGAATTGGGCGGGGTGGCGCGGATGATCGGGGCAACCTTGCAAAACACCGCCAATCCAACGATGCTGGATTCTGGGTACAAAGCTAACGTTATCCCTCAAACTGCAACCGCCGTGATTGATGGACGATTTCTCCCAGGGTTAGAGGGGGAGTTCGATGACACTATTCGTAAAATAATTGGACCCGATATTGCAATTGAAAGTATTGCCCAAGACATCGCCTTAGAGGTTGAATTCAGTGGGGCACTGGTAGATGCAATGTGTCAAGCAATTAAGGATCAGGACCCTGATGGTATTCCAGTTCCTTATCTCATGAGCGGTGGCACAGATAACAAGGCGTTAGCAAAAATTGGAATTACTGGTTATGGATTCTCGCCACTGCGCTTACCAGCTGATTTGGATTTCATGTCACTCTTTCACGGGGTTGACGAAAGAGTTCCAGTTGATGGATTGATATTCGGGGTAAATGCCTTAGAAAATTTCTTAGCCAATAGTTAATATTTAAAAAGGTTTTGAAACGTCATCTAAAGCACTACGAACTATTGCCGGAAGCGCAATTTCTTCGCTCGTTAGGATTCCTCGCAATTGCGCTCCAGTTCGGGCCCCAACAATCGCGCTAGTAACGCCAGGAGCATCGCGTACCCACGCCAATGCAACTTCTAGTGGCGAATAACCAAGACCTTCAGCCGCGACACATACAGCCTCAACAATGCTGGCGCTTCTTTCGTCCAAATATGGCTGTACGAAATTTGATAAATGAGCGCTGGCGGCTCTGGAATCACTTGGAATTCCATGACGATATTTTGCACTTAACACGCCACGGCCAAGGGGGGACCAAGCTAAAAGCCCTACTCCTAATTCTTGCATGCAAGGCAAAACTTCGCGTTCAATATTTCTATTAACGAGGGAGTATTCACTTTGGGAAGAAGCAATAGGCGCTCTACTCGCAACATTCTGTTGAATAGAAATTGTTCGGGCGCTTTGCCATCCAGAAAAATTTGAAATTCCAACGTAACGGGCTTTACCACTTGTATAGGCAAAATCAAGGGCCGATAACGTATCTTCTAGTGGATTGCGAGGATCCCATGTGTGAATCTGCCACAGATCGACATAGTCAGTTCCTAGACGGATTAAGGATTTTTCGAGATCGTTAATGAGGTTTCCACGAGAGTTATTAACTGTCCGCACGCCATCTGGAAAACTCACGCCACCTTTCGTAGCGATTACAACATCTTCGCGACGAAAAAGAGCACCTATCAAACCTCCAATAACGCGTTCGCTATCGCCATCGGCATACATAGCCGCTGTATCTAGAAAATTGCCACCGGCATCCAAGAATGCTCGACATTGATCAGCTGCTTCGTGTTCGTCGGTATCGCGGCCCCACGTCATCGTGCCAAGACCCAAACGGGAAACCGTAAGTCCGCTGGATCCAGCACGCCTCATTTCCATACTGGTGACCTTAGCAAGCCACTTGTCACAAAACCTAGATAAACTCGCGCATATATTCTCAATATCTGACAGGAGGGCTAATGTCGCAAGTTCTGCTCATTAGACATGCCCATTCCCAGGCGAATGAGAAATCAATTCTTTCTGGTCAACTACCCGGTGTTTTCTTGAGCGCTTATGGAGAAGAACAAGCCAATGCATTGAGTAAACGACTGGGAGATATTCGCGTTAAGGCAATTCATGTGAGCCCGCTGGAACGTTGCCAACAAACGATCGCGCCGTGGCTTAGAGATTTCGCAATAACAACGCAGGTTGCAACAGTGCCCGATTTGATAGAAGTTGATTATGGAACGTGGAGTGGGAAAAAACTCCGCACGCTTTCCCGTGACCCTTTATGGAAAACCGTCCAAACAAAACCTTCGAAAGCTGTTTTTCCAGCGGGGGAGTCTATGAAGGATATGAACCTTCGCACTTCTAAAGCGTTAGCCTCTTTAGTGAAAGCAACTGGTAATGGTGTTTCAATTCTTGTTTCCCACGGAGATGTTATTAAATCTTTGGTTACCCATGCGTTAGGACTTCACTTAGACGAGCTACAACGATTTGTCATTGATCCAGCTTCTATCTCCATTCTCGATTTCAGCGTTCCTAAGCCAAGGCTTTTGCTGATGAATGATTCAACTTCGGCAGTTGGTGATCTCGTTAAAGCAAAACATGCAAAACGCTTACTTGTCGGTGGTGGTTCGATGCCGAAAGCGAAGAGTTAGATGCCACGAATCATCCATGTGTATGAAATCCCTGAAAGATGGATTGTTGGCACCGTGGGCGAGCCCGGAGATCGTTCATTTTTCATCCAGGCTAAACATGGTCGACGATTGATTTCAATAGCGATCGAAAAATCACAAGTTGCTGCCTTAATCGAACGAATGAACTTCCTCCTACGAGAGATCAAAAGGGAGAACCCTCACCTCTTATCGAAACCATTACCGATGGACTCAAATCCTCTTGAAAATCCGATTATGGAGGAGTTTGTGGTTGGAGTAATCGGTCTCATTTGGTTGGCCGAGAAGGAAATGATTTCAATAGAATTCCAAGCGATTGATCAATCTTTGCAAAGCGACGATAACGGTGAAATTGAATTCCTGGGTGAAGATGAAAATGGTCCAGATTTATTGAGAATCATTGTGAATCCAGCTCAGGCGCAATCGTTCACGGTTCGAGCAACGAGTTTGCTCAGCGCTGGTAGACCGCCATGTACTTTTTGTGGTTTACCACTAAATATAAGAGGGCACGTGTGCCCGAGGGCCAATGGCTATCGACGGTAACGGTTCATTGATTGCTTCAGTATTGGCTGCTGGCCAGTTAACAGTTACCGGACGGTTAGTAGATGCATCCAATGCAACTCTTTATGCAAAAACTACCGTTGATGAAATCGAATTGGCCTGCATCTATAAACCAATAGCAGGAGAGAAACCTCTATGGGATTTCGCTGATGGAACGCTGGCAGATCGCGAATATGCCGCCTATCTCGTCAGCAATCGAACAGGATTAGATGTCGTCCCGATAACTATTTTGCGTGATGGACCTTTCGGGCCAGGCATGGTGCAACAGTGGATTGACATTGATGACAGCGTTGATCTCGTTAGCGTTTTCAAAAACGATTTACCGCAACTTCGAAAGATGGCCTTATTCGATGCCATAATCAATAACACCGATCGAAAGATTGGTCATCTGCTGCCCACTACCGATGGTGATATCTTTGGCTGTGATCACGGTGTCACATTCCACGCTGACGATAAATTGCGTACTGTGTTGTGGCAATGGGCGGACATTGCATTCGATTCAAAAGAGTTGCATCTACTGAATACATTTGCGCAAGATTTATCGAACGATCTAGGCGAACTTTTGCAAAAGCATCTCACAGCCGCTGAAATCGCTGCTTTAACCGCGAGAACTCAAAAATTGATAGCTAATGGCAGATTTCCACTACCTTCTAAAGATTGGCCAGCAGTTCCTTGGCCGGCCTATTGATGGGGCAACAATTCAAGCGAACGTCTAAGATACAGTCATGATTTCCTGGGCAGAAGTTGCGATACCTCGTATAAGCGCTACGCATGCATTTTCCCCTTTACGATTGAAATCCACGGCCACAAATACACTTGTCGAACTGCCCGTAGATAGAGATATTCGCATGTATGTATGTGGCATAACTCCCTACGATTCAACACATTTGGGACATGCAGCGACATATATCGCCTTCGATCTAGTTAATCGCTACATTCGAAGTTCTGGTCAAAAAATGCATTTTGTGGAAAATATCACCGACATCGACGACCCCCTACTCGTACGCGCTAAGCGCGATAACGTTTCGTGGCAATCGCTTGCAACATCCCAGATTGAATTGTTCAGGGGTGACATGACGGATTTACATGTCATACCACCACAGAATTTCATTGGTGCAGTGGAATCAATTCCTCTGGTTGTTGATGCGGTAGCAGTCATGAAAAAACGTGGCGCAGTCTATGAATTAGAAGATGATCTATATTTTCGTGTCAACAGTGATGAGAAATTCGGTACACGTTCACACCTCACGAAAGAAAACATGATTGGCATTGCACGCGAACGTGGCGGAGATCCTGACCGAAGTGGCAAGGAAGATCCATTGGATGCGCTTCTTTGGATGCAACAAAAACCAGATGAACCTGGCTGGCCATCTCCTTATGGAACAGGTAGACCCGGTTGGCATATCGAATGCTGCGCTATCGCTCTTCACTATCTACCCAATTCCAAGGAAGATGCATATTGCGTTGACATTCAAGGTGGCGGTAATGATCTGCAATTTCCGCATCATGAAATTGGCGCATCCCAGGCGCGCATCCTAGGAGGTAAAGATTTCGCCCGAATCTATATGCATGCAGGGATGATTGGGCTCGACGGTGAAAAGATGAGCAAGAGCAAAGGAAATCTTGTTTTAGTTTCAACGCTCGTTTCACAAGGAACCGACCCTATGGCAATTCGTTTAGCTTTGCTGACTGGACATTATTCACATGATCGAATGTGGGATAGCCAATTGCTCAGTGACGCACAAACGCTCTTGGTTCGCTTGCGCAGTTGTTTATCTCGTGAAGAAGTGGCAACAACGTCTAGCGTCGTTGCCACCATTATTGCATTGTTGGCAAACGATCTAGATACGCCTGGAGTTATCGAAAAACTTAAACAATGGTGTGAAGAAACAGAGGCGGGAGCAATTGGCGGATCAGCAGGTGAATTATCAAGAGCGCTAGATGCGCTACTAGGAATAGCTTTCTAACAATTATTCAGCACTTCTTCGACGAAGATAACGTTCGAACTCGCGAGCGATCTCATCGCCGGTAGCGCTAGGAAGATCTTGTGCATCTTTTGAATCTTCCAATTGTTTTACATATTCGGCGATATCTCCATCTTGTTCGGCCAATTCATCTACATCTGATTCCCAAATCTGCGCACTTGCCGCAAGATCTCCTTGAGGAATAGTTATATCAAGAAAATCCTCTAGAGAATTAACAAGAGCCAAGGTGGCTTTGGGCGAAGGAGATGCAGATGCATAATGCGGCAGAGCGCTCCACAAACTAATGCAATCAATGGCACGTCGATAGGCGCCCTCTTGTATAACGCCCAAAATTCCAGTTGGTCCTTGGTAGTGACTTATTTCCATACCAAGACGATTAGCTACTTCCGGATGTGCCGCGCTGCCCGTCACTTGAATCGGTCGACTATGTGGAACATCGGCCAAGAGCGCGCCTAAAGTGATGATTGCTTGCACATCAAGATCATCGGCTAAATCCAAAAGATCAGAAACGAAGCTCTTCCATTTCAGTGATGGTTCCGGACCTTGAACCAGTACGAAATCGAAAGCAAGTTGAGGAGTTTGCACTGCATATATTGACGTTGTCGGCCATGAAATCGTGCGCATCTTGGATTCTGTTAATGAAACCTGCGGACGATTGACTTGAAAATCATAAAATTCTTCGCTTTCCATTTCCGCAATCTTGCTACCGGGCCATTGGGATAGAAGGTGATCTACGGCTCCGGAGGCAGCCTCGCCTGCATCATTCCATCCCGTAAATGCCAGAATCATTCGCGGATTACGCAACGCAGGGATGTTAATAATCTCCATGACCTCACCTTACGGTACCCTCGCCCAAGTGACGACTCGATCAAAAACCGGGCTGCAGTCCTTACGGGAAACGCTCAACCTGCGATGCGTGATAGCAGACGGCGCTATGGGCACAATGCTTCAGGCCGCAAACCCAAGCCTTGATGACTTTCAGGGCCACGAAGGTTGCAACGAGATTCTCAATATCACTCGTCCGGAAGTTGTTCGTTCCATACATGATGAGTATTTAAGGGTTGGCGTTGATGCAATTGAGACAAATACTTTCGGTGCAAACTGGGCGAATCTAGCTGAATATGGAATTGAAGATCGTATCTATGAACTTGCTTACGCGGGGGGAGTTCTTGCACGAGAGAGCGCTGACTCTTTCTCTACAGAAAAGCAACCTCGCTATGTATTGGGTTCCCTCGGACCCGGAACGAAGCTTCCTAGTCTGGGACATACAACCTATCAAAAACTCAAAGATGCATACCTACTGGCAGCTCAAGGATTAGTGGATGCAGGGTGTGACGCTTTATTGATTGAAACAACACAAGATTTATTGCAAGCAAAAGCTGCTGTTAATGCATCTAGAGAAGCCATCAACCAATCTGGTCGCGACGTTGTACTTATCGTGCAAGTAACTGTTGAAACTACCGGCACCATGCTGCTCGGTTCGGAAATTGGCGCAGCACTCAATGCTTTAGAACCTTTAGACATTGATTTGATCGGACTTAATTGCGCCACGGGTCCGGCTGAGATGTCCGAGCATTTGCGGTATCTGAGCAAAAATGCAACGGTTGGAATTTCAGTAATGCCTAATGCGGGCTTACCAATTTTGGGGGCTAATGGGGCGCAATATCCACTCACACCAGATGAATTAGCGACAGCCTTAGAAACTTTTGTTAATGATTACGGTGTCAGTCTTATCGGTGGCTGTTGTGGCACAACACCTGCTCATTTACAAGCAGTAGTTACACGTGTATCAGGTCGATCCATCAAGAAACGAGACACGCATCTTGATCCCGGCGCATCATCGCTATATCAGTACGTACCTTTTAGACAAGATCTTACGTACATGGCAATTGGAGAGAGAACCAACGCTAATGGCTCTCGCGCATTCCGAGACGCCCTTTTGGCGCAAGATTGGCAAACATGTGTAGAAATTGCGCGCGATCAAATTCGCGATGGCGCGCATATGTTGGATCTTTCGGTTGATTATGTTGGTCGCGATGGCGCGCACGATATGAGCGAGCTCGCGAGTCGTTTTGCGACCGCATCAACACTTCCGATTGTCTTGGATTCCACCGAACCATCGGTTATCAAAGCTGGATTAGAACGCCTAGGCGGGCGCAGTGTTATCAACTCAGTGAATTTCGAAGATGGTGACGGTCCTCATTCTCGTTACGCGCGTGTGATGCCATTAGTTCAAGAGCATGGAGCCAGCGTCATTGCGTTAACTATTGACGAACAAGGGCAAGCTCGTGATGCTGAATGGAAAATGCGAATCGCCAGGCGCCTGATTGTTGATCTTACGCAAAAGTGGGGGATGAACACCGGCGATATTTTGATTGATTGCCTTACGTTTCCCATTGCTACTGGGCAAGAAGAAACCCGCAAAGACGGCATCGAAACACTTAACGCGATACGTACTCTGAAAAAAGAATTTCCCCAAGTACAAACCACTCTTGGTGTCAGCAATGTTTCTTTTGGTTTGAATCCAGCCGCGCGAGTTGTGCTTAATTCAGTCTTCCTGCATGAGGCTGTTAGTGCGGGTTTGGATTCGGCAATTGTTCACCCTTCCAAAATTACTCCCATGGCTCGGATCGATGAAAGGCAAAAAGAAGTAGCTTTGGATTTGATCTACGACCGTCGTGAATTCACCGATGGGGAATGTACATATGATCCACTTACGGTTTTTCTACAACTTTTCGAGGGAGTTGAATTAACGAGTTCGCGTTTGACCAGAGCTGCCGAACTAGCAGCGTTGCCACTCAAGGAACGCTTAGCACGACGCATTATCGATGGCGAAAAGGTTGGTTTAGAGGAAGATCTCAAAACTGCCCTGGATCATGGAATTCCGGCGCTAGCAATCATCAACGATCATCTCCTTGAAGGAATGAAAGTGGTCGGCGAACTTTTCGGTAAGGGGGAGATGCAGCTTCCTTTTGTTTTACAAAGCGCTGAAGTGATGAAGAGTGCGGTTGCAATTTTGGAACCCTTCATGGAAAAGGCCGATGCAGATGGCCGCGGAACCATGGTTTTGGCCACCGTTCGGGGCGACGTCCATGACATCGGCAAGAATCTGGTCGATATCATCCTTTCGAACAATGGATACAAAGTTGTCAATATTGGTATTAAACAGACCATCAATCAGATTATCGATGCCGCGACGGAATCCAATGCCGATGCAATTGGGATGAGCGGTTTGTTAGTTAAATCAACAGTCATAATGAAGGAGAATCTTGAAGAACTTACCTCACGCGGTCTTGATCAAAAATGGCCGATTGTTTT
>CAEZXT010000017.1_pt1 | contig 17935 bp, 18 predicted proteins | sample 7265321 | NCBI WGS metagenome assembly CAEZXT01 (sample SAMEA6813915, study PRJEB35770) | uncultured Actinomycetes bacterium | biome: Freshwater; feature: Freshwater reservoir; material: water | place: Czech Republic | collected 2017-04-14 | depth 30m m | reverse complement strand
GCTGTTATCTCTAAGCCGCGATTCATCGGACCAGGATGCATAATGATTGAGTTTTGTTTAAGTAAGGTGAGGCGATCACGATTGAGTCCAAAATATTGTGCATACTCACGTGAGGTAGGGAAGAAATAATCATTCATTCTTTCTTGCTGCACTCGTAACATCATGAGTGCATCCAGCTTAGGTATTTCTCGATTGAAATCATAAGAAACGGTTGCCGGCCAGCTTTCCACACCAACAGGTAACAATGTTGGTGGTGCAATCAAAACAACGTTTGCCCCGAGCTTTGAGAGTAACAAAACATTCGAACGAGCTACTCGAGAATGCAACACATCGCCCACAATTCCTACATTCATACCACCAAGGTCGCCTGCTCCCCCGCATAAATGTTTGCGAATAGTAAAGGCATCTAAAAGTGCTTGTGTCGGATGTTCGTGGGTTCCGTCTCCGGCATTAATCACACTTCCATTCATCCACGGAGAGTGTGCTAACCAATGTGCAGAACCTGATGCGCTGTGGCGAATAATGACCGCATCGGTACCCATTGCTTGTAAAGTTTGAGCGGTATCTTTCAACGACTCACCCTTACTGACACTTGAACCCTTAGCTGCGAAATTGATGACATCTGCCGATAAACGTTTTGCAGCCGCTTCAAACGAAATTCGAGTACGAGTTGAATCTTCAAGGAAGAGATTCACTATCGTGCGACCGCGAAGTGTAGGAAGTTTCTTAACTGGGCCGTCAGAGACCCTGGCCATCTCGTGTGCAGTATCCAGAATCGAAAGTGCTTCCTCGTAAGACAAATCTTCAATCGAAAGTAAGTGCTTCACTGTGAAATCACCGCCTCCTCTTCAAGCAACACTTCATCTATGCCATCTAGTTCGGATAAATGCACCTTCACCGATTGGAGACGAGAAGTGGGTAAGTTCTTTCCAACGAAATCAGCGCGTATTGGAAGTTCTCGATGACCACGATCGACGAGTACAGCCAATTGCACCGTGCGTGGGCGTCCTATTTCACCGAGTGCGTCAAGGGCGGCTCTGATCGTCCGTCCTGAATAAAAAACATCGTCAATAAGAATGACATCTCTACCTTCAATCCCTTGAGTAGGGATCAACGTTGGAGCTAGTCCACGTGGAGGGCGCATTCGTAAATCATCCCGATGCAAGGTGATATCTAAAGTTCCAACGGGTACTTCTCGGCCTTCAATCTGCGCAATCTGAGAAGCAATGCGTTTAGCAAGATGCGCGCCACGTGTAGGAATACCCAATAAAGTAATCGAGTCCGATCCGCCATTGCGTTCGAGAATCTCATGTGAAATGCGTGTAATAGCCCGGGAAATGTCCACCGCCGGCATAGCAATACTCATAAAGCCTCCTTCCCCGCCTCGCAGGACGGGTCTTTAAAGGAAATCTGGGAGAGCATATCACCGGCACTTGTAATATCTATAACCATCACACTGTGGGAAACTTTTTTGGACTTCTCCCAAGCCTCGTAACCTTCCTCCATGGAACCTCACACTCTCTTTCAGCAACCCACCACAGAAGAAATTGCCGCCCGATTACGACGAATTCGACGTGCAAAAGGCTGGAGCTTGGGAGATGTCGAATTGGCTTCCAAGGGCGCAATCAAAGCGGTGGTCTTGGGATCATACGAGCGCTGTGATCGCGCACTGAGTATTAAGCGAGCAATCGAACTAACAACCTTCTTCGATGTCCCTTTTTCCACTCTCTTTGAAGATACAAGTGAAAACGCCAGTCCTAACACCCGCCAAAGCGCAGCAAAACTCATACTGGATTTGCGTGCACTCAAATCTGCACCGAGCAGTGATCGGATGTATATCGATTTCACTTCCTGGATCATCACTCAAAGATCTGACTGGAACGGTGAAGTCCTAAGCATTCGTGCGAGTGATCTTTCAATTCTTGCACTGCTGGCCAGATCAGATTGCGAAAGCGTTAAAACCTATCTTATTAATCATAAATACCTACTTACAGGCTCAAATCTGATTTGATCGCACTCACTCTGCCCAACACCCCATGCACATAACCGCCGGATTCATCGGTGGAAAGCTGTTTGACCAAAGTAAGCGCTTCGTCAATAACAACCGCATCTGGCACTTCCGGAGACCATAAGATTTCAAAAATGGCCAAACGCAATACATTTCTATCAACCGCAGGCAGGCGGTCCATATCCCAACCTTGGGCGTACGTTGCAATCAGTTCATCTATCTTCCTGCGATGAGCATCGACGCCAACTACTAGCTCTTGGGTGAACTCTCGGACTGGACGATTTTCTTGATCGATTTCTTGCGCCAAACGTTGCGCCAAAAGTTCGATGCTAGATGTGCCACGAATATCTGATTCGAAAAGGATATCTAGCGCGGCTTTACGAGCTTTTGTTCTAGCAGACACTAGTTAGCGCGACCGAGATAGGAACCATCTCGAGTATCGACCAATACTTTCTCATCTTGCTTGATGAAAAGTGGCACTTGTATCTCTATTCCAGTCTCCAAAGTTGCCGGCTTCGTGCCACCGGAGGAGCGATCTCCCTGTAAGCCGGGTTCTGTATAGGTAATAGTGAGCGGAACAGATGCAGCTAATTCGATATATAGCGGATTACCTTCATGCACAGCGACGATTGCATCCATATTTTCGAGCATGTAATTGACGGCATCCCCAACAATGGCTGCAGAAATAGAAGTTTGATCATAAGTTTTGAGATCCATAAATACAAAATCATCACCGTCACGATAGAGATACTGCATTTCGCGTTTTTCCAAAATTGCAATATCAATCTTTATACCAGCGTTAAATGTTCTATCGATAACTTTGCCCGACATCACTGATTTGAGCTTGGTTCGAACGAAAGCTGGGCCCTTACCTGGCTTGACGTGTTGAAATTCAACAACATTCCATAGTTGATTTTCAATATCTAGAGTCATGCCATTTTTCAAGTCATTAGTTGTTGCCACAATCGTTCCAATCCTGTTGTAGAACATTTCGGTGATGTCTTGCCTGGAGCAAGGATACCTGTAGTCGGGGAACTATTTTCCCAGCAAAGTCCGCATAGCACGCAGGGCTAATAGGTAAGAATCAGGTCCGAATCCTGCGATGGTTCCTTTAGCAACTCCAGAAATAACTGAGGTATGTCGAAATTCTTCTCGTGCCATCGGATTCGAAAGATGCACTTCAATGAGTGGAGCTTTAAGCAACTCAGCAGCGTCTCGAATCGCATAGGAATAATGCGTGAAAGCAGCAGGATTCAAGATGACAGGCGTTTGTGAATCGGCAGCTTCATGTAGCCAACCAATGATTTCAGCCTCTTCATTACTTTGGCGCACATCTACATCAAAACCTTCGGCCGAAGCACCTTTTTGAATAAAGGAGACTAAATCTGGGTAGGTAAGGTCACCGTAGATTGTTGAATCGCGGATATCTAAACGAGCCAAATTGGGGCCGTTGATAACAAGAATTTTCATACGCAGATTCTCTCATATACCTCTAGCAACTCGGGCTCATTAACGTCTTCTAGCCGAGTTGTGCGACCGACTCCGGTTAAAACAACAAAACGTAGTGAACTCCCGCGTGCTTTTTTATCAAGAGCCATGATCTTCAATAATCGCGGCCAAGCTGATTTCTTATATGCAATAGGCAGATTGCACGATTGCAAAATCTCTCTATGTTGGATAACTACTTCCTGTGTAATCAAACCTCTTGCCGCAGCCAATTCAGCAACATAAACCATGCCTATAGCCACTGCTTCACCATGGCGAAGCTCAAAACCACTATCTAACTCAACAGCGTGCCCTAACGTGTGACCATAATTTAAAACCTCACGTGCAAAATTCTCCTTGAAATCCGTTGAAACGACATCTGATTTCACTTGAACAGACCGCGAGACCAAATCCATCGTCAGTTCATCTGATCCCCGCAACTCCGCTAGTGAATTATTGGAAATACATGTCAAAATCGCAGGATCGGCGATAAAACCACATTTGATTACTTCAGCAAGACCAGCACTGAAATCTCGATCAGAAAGAGTTTTGAGCCATTGTAAATCCGCAAGAACCTCAATAGGCGAATGGAAGGATCCGATCAGATTCTTGCCCGAAGGTGAATTCATGCCAGTTTTGCCACCAACAGCTGCGTCTACCATTCCGGCAAGAGTTGTAGGAACCGCAATCCAATCGATACCGCGTAACCACGTGCTCGCAGCAAAACCTGCAATATCCGTTGTGGCTCCCCCACCAACGGCGATCACTAAGTCAGAGCGTGTAAATCCTGCAAGGGCCAATGAATTCCATAAAGATTCCAAAGTTGTTAAAGATTTGCCTTCTTCTCCATCAGGAACTTCCATAATTGTTATGCGGGAATCGCTAGGTACTTGTTTTCGCACCTGCTGAGCCAAAGTAGATGAAACGATGACGCCAATATGTGAACGTACGTCCAGATGCGGTGCAATTTCAGAGAGCCAATCACATCCAACTTTCACAACATAAGATCTCTCAGCCCTCACATCTATCGAGATCATTAGACGCTCACTTTCGCAAGAATCGCTTCGCAGAGTGCCGAAACCGAAAGTTGGCCAACTTCCACAATATCTGTGGCAACATCTTCGTAAATCGGACGACGTTTATCCATGAGCAACTGCCACTGTTGCCGAGGATTGTTAAGTAGCAGTGGCCTATCCCGGTTGAAACCAATTCTCGGAGCCGCAACCGCAAGTGAAACATCTAAAAAAATCACATGCAATCCAGATTCCTTCAAAATATTCTGCACTTTTGGAGACAAAGGAGCGCCACCGCCTAAGGAGATGATGCCATTAACATTGGCCAACGTATCTAGGCACACTCGCTCTTCAACTTCACGAAAGAAAACTTCGCCTTGATCAACAAAAATCTCAGAAATACTCTTGCCCTGATCCTTTTCGATTAAGGCATCAGTATCAATAAATTGCGATGTAGTGGCTTTAGCTAGCGCTTTCCCAACGCTTGTTTTCCCTGCACCTGGTGGGCCGATTAAAACAATTGATGCGGGCATCTTATGAAAAACGCAAATTCTGCATGTACGCAGTGAAATTACGTTTTGTCTCAGAAACGCTATCGCCCCCAAATTTTTCAAGGACAGCTTCAGCCAAAACAAGCGCAGCCATTGCTTCTGCAACAACGCCCGCGGCAGGAACAGCACATACATCAGAGCGTTGGTTAATGGCTTTGGCAGGCTGGCCGGTAGCAACGTCAATCGTGTCCAAAGCCTTAGGAATAGTACTAATTGGTTTCATCGCTACGCGTACTCGCAAGATTTCACCATTGGACATTCCACCCTCAGTGCCACCTGCTCTATCTGTTCGTCGACGAATGTGACCATCAGGGCCATGTTCAATCTCATCGTGTGCGACAGATCCGCGTCTTGTTGCTGAAAGAAAACCATCTCCTAATTCAACGCCCTTAATTGCCTGAATACTCATCATCGCACCGGCTAATTTCGCGTCTAGCCTGCGATCGGCGTGCACATGGGAACCCAAACCAGGTGGCATATCAAAGGCTAAAACTTCGACCACTCCACCTAATGTGTCTCCGTCTAAATGCGCTGATTCAATTTCAGCCACCATGAGAGCACTCGTTGCAGAATCTGCACAACGCACAGGATCGGCATCGATTGATGCCATATCTGACTTCGAAGGAAGAGTTGTTCCTTCAGGAACGCGCACAGAACCAATTGAGAGAACATGGCTCAAAATAGTTATTCCGACGCTTTGTTCTAAAAAGGCCCGTGCTACCGCACCCAAAGCAACGCGAGCAGCTGTTTCACGGGCACTTGCTCTTTCCAAAATTGCTCGAGCATCATCAAGGTCGTATTTCTGCATTCCAACTAAATCCGCATGGCCAGGACGTGGACGAGTTAACGGAGCGTTTCTACCTAAACCTTCAAGCTCTGCCCTGTCGACAGGATCTGCTGACATCACTGTTTCCCATTTTGGCCATTCAGAATTTCCAACTTGGATCGCAATAGGTCCGCCTTGAGTTAAACCAAAACGAACTCCCCCGAGAATAGTTATTTTGTCTGCTTCAAAATTTTGGCGGGCGCCTCTGCCAACACCTAAGCGACGTCGACGAAGATGTTCATCGATGTCAGCGGTAGTCAATTCAACAGATGCAGGAATGCCTTCGATTATTGCAGACAGAGCCTGACCATGTGATTCTCCAGCTGTGAGCCAACGCATGTTCCTATTGTGACAGATGGAGCTAGATTCTCGTTGCTAAATACGCCAAAGTCCCGGCGAAGACAGAGGGAGCAAAGGCAATTCTTCCTCCAATGGTGCGCCATTTCACTGCATCCCATAACGCGGTAATTCCAGCAATGCTTGCAATCCAGAAAAGCCATACTTGGTATTGGTGTAATGAGGATAATGAAAGTGTCACTGCAATGAGCGATAGCAATTTGACGTCGCCCATACCAAGAGCGCTCCCTCGTATGGAGACAAGAATATACTGCGCGCAAAAGAATATCAGCGCGTAAAGGAGTGATCGATAGAACCGTGCAACCTGATGTGAAGTCACAACAGAAGTAGCGAGGAGCGGTATAAAAAGAATTAAACTTGCTAGAAGATCGCGATTGTAGATTTTATGGTGACGAAAATCCGAAAGCGAAATTGGTATCCCTACAATAGCCATCACCGCCAAGTGGCAGAAATCAACTAACTTCATGCGAGAAGTATTCCTTCACATAGCCGATTATGATTTACAGCGATTGAAATTGTGGATTACTTGTTCATCGCCTCAAGTCCAGCTAATCGCAATATGGGCCATAAATTCTTATGATCAATCACTTGGCCCGTCATAAGCTCGATTTGATACAACCCTTGATGAACCAAGAGATCTAATCCATCCACGCTTTCCCCACCATTTTGCCGCCACGAAGCTAAAAGTTTCGTTGGCCATGGGTTATAAAGTGCTTCGAAAAAAACACCATGCGCCACAACATTTGAGGCATACACATCGGCAACCCTTGATGGTGTTGTATTGATGAGTAAATCAACATCGGGGATTTTTGATCCCCAAGGCAAGAAATTAAGATTTGCCTTCTTTGCAGCAGCAGCCATGTGTGGTTCGCGTTGAGAAGAGCGATGTATAACTGTTATTGCGACACCCGCATTATCAAAAGCCGCCACAGCAGAACGAGCAGTCGCGCCCGATCCCAGAATCGCAATGGTAGAAAACTTCGAAAAACCTGCAGCACTCAGAGCATCTACGAAACCGGGAACATCTGTCGATTCTGCCTGCCATCCTCGTCGATTTCGTATGAGGGTATTAGCGGAATTTGTTTGCTGAGCAAGTGAACTTACGTCTGAAGCAATGGCGAGTACTTCCTCTTTCAAAGGCATCGTCAATGAAAAACCGGTCCACGATTCGTCCAGAGCAGAAATAAATTTCTCTAGATGCCCAGAAGGAACATCAATAGCTGTGTAGGAACCTTGAATCCCAAGCTCGCGATAGGCACGCATATGCAATGCTGGAGAGAGTGAATGCGAAATAGGTGAGCCCAAAACTGCACAACGAATTGTCATTTCTTCCCAAACAATCCTGCGCGATAATTCTTCTCGTACTCACTTTTCCATCGCAGAAATTCCCCATTGGAAGCGGTGAAACGAGTGTCCCCTGGTTTGACCGTAATGAAGAAGATCCAATCCCCCATCGTGGGATTCATCGATGCCTCCATCGCTGCTCGACCGGGATTTCCAATCGGCCCCGGAGGTAAACCGTAATGCAGATAGGTGTTGTAAGGCGACGCCAATTGCGTGGATTGAGCACTGAGGAAAATCTGCCCCCTCGTGTGTTTGATGTAATGCACAGTAGTGTCCAACTGCAAAGGCATGCCAAGTTTGAGCCGATTCCTAATCACTTGCGAAATTTTCCCAAAATCAACTTCATCACCCTCTGCTTGTATTAGCGAGGCAATCGTTAACAACTGCAGCGGCGAAAATCCATCTCTTCCTGCAGATAAACCGCTTACTGATACTTCTGTTGCGAATCTATCGACCATGGCCTGTAACGCTCTTACCTCTGTCGTACCGTTCGGAAAACTATATTGAGCAGGAAAGAAAACCCCTTCTCGTGCACTAAATCCGCGAGGGATCGATAAAGATTTCAAAGCTTTAGAAAGTGCTGCAATAGTGAAACCAGAAGTTGCAAGTGTAGAGAGAATCTCACTTCGCCAAGATCCTTCAGGAACAGTAACCAAACCTGGGATGCGCGTGGAATCAAGAAGTTGCGTCAGGGCATCTCTTGCCGAAATTCTCATTTGCAGACGGTGAACCCCCGGCGCAATCCTGGAAGAACGTGGATCACCTACTGCTACTTGAAAAAATGATTCCGAAGACTTAACAACGTCGCGATCAAAAAGTATCCGAGCAATTTGACTACCAGTTGCACCCTCAGGAATTTCAACCAGTACATCTGCACCTGCAGAAGTACTCACATAATCTGCCACCGTGCCAACTTTGACGCGAATCTCGTGCATACCTAACGTGATGCCAGCTATAAGAAGCAAAGAAAGAGCTACTCGGGCTAATCCTCTAACTTTCATTCACTGTAACCGATCACGATGTCGCTCGATTTCCATTCCTTGTTCCAAAATGGCAACCGCGGCAACTTGGTCAATCATCTCTTTCATCTCTCTACTGTTCTTTCCTGAGGTGCGTAATTGACCTTGGGCTGAAACTGTAGACATCCTTTCATCTATTAAAACTGTAGAAGTTTTGAATCTGGTCGTTATCTCTTGGGCAAAATCTTTGGCTTTTGCAGAGGATTCGCTACTCGATCCTGACAGATGTACTGGGTTACCCACGTAGATCTCGATGGGTTGATATTCATCAATGAGATCTAAGATTTTTACCCAGAGATGTTCATCTTGTGCCTGGAGAGTTGTAACAGCACTGGCGAGAATAGCTTCCTGGTCACTAACAGCAACACCAATCCGCACATCACCGTAATCAAAAGCTAAACGACGGCCTTTGCGCAAAATGATTAACCCGCAATATATTCTGCAAGCGCTTTAAGCATTGCATCAATTTTTGAAGCATCGACACCGCCGCCCTGTGCGAAATCATCTTTTCCGCCACCTCCACCGCCCAAAACATCAGAGCCCAATTTCACCAGTGCTCCCGCTTTGAATCCTAAAGATCTAGCGCCCTCACTTACGGCAACAACAAGTACAGGTTTTCCAGCAACAACGCTTACTAACGCGATGATTGATTGCGTCCATCGATTACGCAAATCTAGGGCCATGACGCGTAAGTCTTCAACACCAACATCGTTTGCTACTTGAGAAACAATGATGTTTACGCCATTGATGTCGCGCGCATTCAAAGCAAGAGACCCAACTTGACTTAGTGCCTGTGCCGAACGAAACGTGGCAAGTTCTCTCTCAATATCGCGCATTCTTTCAACCAAATCCGAAATTCGCTCTGGCAATTCATCTGTGCGCGCGCCCTTAATAATTTGCGTTAGAGAATTAAGCAATACGTGTTCCCGCGCAAGGAATCGATAGGCATCGACACCGACTAGGGCTTCTACTCGTCGAACCCCCGCACCAATAGATGACTCGCCCAACAATTTCACCACTCCCAATTGGCCAGAACGTCCCACGTGTGTTCCGCCGCAAAGTTCACGTGCCCAATCCCCCACGCTAATCACACGAACAACGTCACCGTATTTCTCCCCAAATAGCGCCATCGCACCGATCTTCTTCGCTTCATTTTGCGACATTACTTGCGCGCTTACTTCTAAGTCATCGAGCAAGAGTGAATTCACTCGTTCCTCTACGTCATTGAGAGTTGATGCAGGTACCGCGCTAGTTGCTGGGAAATCAAAACGAAAACGTCCTGGAGAATTTTCTGAACCAGCTTGAGTTGCCGTTTCTCCCAAAATCTCACGAAACGCTTTATGCACCATATGTGTAGCCGTATGCGCGCGAGAAATAGCACTCCTTCGTTCTCCATCAATGTTGGCTAATGCCGATGCGCCTTGGCTAATAACTCCTTTCGTGACCTGTCCTCTATGTACAAAGATTCCAGGTACCGGAGTCTGGACGTCGTGAATTTCTACCAACGATCCATCGTGCAGAGTAATGAAGCCTCCATCTGCTAATTGGCCGCCACCTTCTGCATAAAAAGGAGTTCTGTTCAGAACAATTTCAACATCATCGCCAACCTTGGCCGAAGCGCTTCTCTCTCCATCTACAAGGATTCCGTTGAGAACCACTTCAGCGCTTTGTTGCGTATACCCAACAAATTCATTGGCTCCAGTTTCGTCTGCAATTTTCCGATACTGCGTAAGATCTGTGTGTCCGCTTTTCTTGGCTTTGGAATCGGCTTTTGCGCGATCGCGCTGTTCTTTCATCAATCTGCGGAAGCCATCTTCGTCAACTTGCAAACCTTGTTCCTGGGCCATCTCCAAAGTCAAGTCGAATGGAAAACCATACGTATCGTGAAGTTTGAAAATTTCCGCACCCGCCAACGTCGTACCTTTATCTTTTTTGATTTGAGCACTCGCAGTGTCAAAAATCTGTGTTCCACTTTTGAGTGTTTGCAAAAAAGTCTCCTCTTCTGAAACACTCACAGAAAGAATCCTCGCACTGTCGGTCTTCAGTTCCGGATATTGCGCGCCCATTGCATCAATAGATGAAGCAACCAATTCAGACATAATTGGATCGTGCGACCCTAAAAGACGCATGTTGCGAATAGTTCTGCGCATCATTCTGCGCAATACATAACCACGTCCTTCATTTCCTGGTGTAACTCCGTCACCAATCAACATGGCTGACGTCCGAGCATGGTCTGCAATCACGCGCAAAAGAACGTCAGATTTTGCATTAGCACCGTATTTGGCTCCATTAAGTTGGCAAGCGCGATCAAGAATTTGTTTGGTTGTGTCGATTTCATAGATATTTTCAACGCCCTGCAACAGAGCGGCTGTACGTTCTAAGCCAAGACCTGTGTCAATACTTTTTGCGGGCAACTCTCCAAGGATTGGGAAACCATCTTTCCCACCGCCCTCACCTCGTTCATTTTGCATGAAAACAAGATTCCACACTTCTAGATAGCGATCTTCATCTGCAATTGGCCCTCCCTCTTTTCCGTAAGAAGGGCCGCGATCGTAATAAATTTCGGAACAAGGGCCACATGGGCCAGGAACGCCCATTGACCAAAAATTATCTGCCATGCCACGTCGTTGAATGCGCTCTTTTGGCACACCAATCTTCTTATGCCAAATATCTGCTGCTTCATCGTCATCAAGATAAACGGTGACCCACAACTTCTCCTCAGGGAAACCATAACCACCATCAGAAAGAGGGCGTGTAAGAAGTTCCCACGCCAAAGCTATAGCGCCTTCTTTGAAATAATCTCCAAAAGAGAAATTTCCGCACATTTGAAAGAATGATGCGTGACGGGTTGTTTTTCCTACTTCATCAATATCCAAAGTGCGAACACATTTCTGGACAGAGGTGGCTCGTTTGTAGGGAGGTGTAACTTCACCTAAGAAAAACGGCTTAAACGGAACCATACCTGCATTCACTAATAACAGGTTCGGGTCGTCGGCAATAAGTGAAGCAGAGGGAACTACGGTGTGTTTAAGGCCTAAACTATTTCCGGATTCAAAAAAATTCAGCCAGCGAGAGCGTACTTCAGCAGATTCCACAGTGCGAAATTACTCTGACTTCTTTTTGCGGCGACGGGATTTCGTCATTTGCGCTGCGCTCATCAATACGCCAACCGCTTTAAGAGCAGGTCCGCCCTTATCCAAAAAAGATGTAGCAATGTCATTTACCTTTGTGCTTATTTCCTCAGCATTTTTACTGATCTTGTTAAGAGATTGCAGTGGTCCATTGACAAGGGTGACTGTTGTTGTTACTTCTTCCAATAATGGCGTTGCTTCGTCGGTCATGGTTTTCAACGAAACTTTCGCCTCATCGATAAGTCTTCCGAAGCGGATCACGGCATAACTAATTGCGAAAGCAATAACCAGCAATGAACACGCTGCGATGATTGTTGCGATTCCGCCTGGTCCCATGTCCGTGCCTTTCTACGCGTGGATTATGTGTTTAGCCTACCTGAACAGGCGCTAACCAATCTGCGGAATGAGAACATCCGGGCTCTTGTGTTCGCGATGAGCGACCACTGCCGCCGAGTGATATTCCTCTATTTTGGCTAAGAGGGCTGAATCAGAATAAGGACGGCCATCTATTACCCCACCTTGGGTGCAATCAATGACCGCGGCCACATCTTCGCCTGAAAGCGTTTTATGTATTTCAAGAGCATGAGCCAGTGCGAGAACTTCGTTGCGATTTGCCTTTAAGAGCTCCTCTGCCTTGGCCAAAAGCCCCGAAAGGTTATCTTCGATTCGGTCCCCAAGTGCGCGTTGCATTTCTTTGGCAGAATCGTCTTTTCCTTTTCCTCCACCTGGTGAACCCACTTCAAATCTGCGATTACTTGCATGAGATGAAATTGTCGAGCCCATCCCCCAATGACCCTCCATCAAGGAAGCAATGGTTGTTGCGCTCTCCAAATCACCAGAAACGCCTGAAGAATTATCTCCATCAAAAAACATCCGTTCACCAGCTAAAGACGCAAGAGAGACCAAAATATCGGCTTGATACTCCGTACGCCACCTCGTGAATTGATCATCAGGAGGAATACTTGCAACCATTCCCAAATAGTCTGAACCTTTTTCGATAGTAGCTAAATCGATAGCCATATGTTGTCGAACTCGGTGAGCCATTACCGCATGGCAAGCTTCATGAATTGCTACTGCGTGACGTTCGCGTTCGATGTACTCAACATCCTCAGAGGGCCCAAGTTCTTTAAGTTGTTTTGCCTTAATAACATCGGGCCAGGTAATAGAAGTTCGGCCATTTCTAATTGCCGTAATAAGCGCTTCATTAATTGTGTCCTTGATCGTGGCACCAGTTGCATATGGAGTGATGGTGGCCAATTTATCTATCTCTTCACTGCTCAGAGAATGAGAAACTTTTGCCAAATATCCCTCGTAGGTACGCACGCGTCCAGCTTTACTTGGATATCCCACACGATACATACGGTCAATACGTCCTGGCCGCAAAAGTGCTTCATCCAGGGCTTCAGGCATATTTGTTGCCATAACAACAAGTATTCGATATTTGGGTGGATTCTTAGGACGCATCCCCAGCGTTCGTCGCACGACACGATTAATGAAACCTCGCGGCTTTTTAAGTCCAGACAATTCCGTTAACAGCGCCTGCAATGTTCCCATTCCACCGCCGCCACCTCCGCCGGCCGCGCCTCCAACTACAAATTTTTCACGTGCTAAAAGAGATGCGCCAGCTTGTGAAAGGTAATTTCCGCCGTGACATGCTGTACCAAACAATGCAGCTGAGGCCTCGGAAGAACGCGCTCCGCCACCACCCGATGGCATGATTCCACGATTTCCTAAGGAATCCGCTTCGTCAAAAAAGACAACAACTCCTCCGTAACGTAAAGCCAACTTGCGAAGTTTCCTGAAGAGAGATTTAACTTTAAGTACTCCAACACCGAAAAACATGTTGGTAAATGCACCTGGATCAACAAAAACGAAAGGCTTTCCGGTTTCTCCAGCCATCGATTCCGCCATTAACGTCTTACCTGTACCAGGAGGTCCCCATAACAAAATGCCGCCAGGGACGTACCCGCCATGCTTTTCGATATCTTGCGGACGTTCCAGGAACATCAAGTTCTCGCGAATGCGATTGAGAACATGGTCTTGTCCCCAGACATCCGTAAATCGAGTGCGAATATCATCGGGGAAATAGGTATCTACTCCGCCTCGGCTGAGGAACCAAAACATTGCACCGAATTGAATAATGACAAAGAAGACTGCAAACAGAAGTTGTCCCAGCATTGGCAACGCACTCCACAAAGCCTTTGGAGCCAAAAACAGTGCGCGTACCGGTGTTTCTTTGTAAACGGCACCCAGAACTACAGCTAACAAGAAAATCATTAAGATCCATTTGATAACTCGCGAAAGTCTGTATCTAGTCCAATCGCTCAATTTATGAAGCATGCGATCCGTGAACGAGAAATACTTTTGCCAGATGCCGTGGTAGGGCGCTGCAAATTCAGCAATTAAGAAATGCACCTGTCTGATGCATTCTACGAGAACCAACACAATCAGCCAGAACTTAGTTGTTCTAATTTCTATAACAGCATCTGTGAAATTCAATAATGGATTATCAGCTAGAGCAGACCACACCAGCACCAAAAATACCGTTGTGAAAAGAATGAGGAATTTACATCTGTCGTAGATAGAGAGATGAACTCGAGTTTTTCGGTCAGAATCCCTTTTCCGACTCGTTGGGATCTCTTCGTTGGTCATTTGGCTCCCCTAACTGAAAAAGAATCTGAAATTTTCGTCATAACTTTGTAATTCTTGTTGTAGCACTGGGTCGAACACCGAATAACAAAGATGTACATCATTTGCCTATCATTTGAAACCATAGATGTTTGATCTACGGTCTGGGATTTTCCGCCATCGGTAAAAGAATAAATGGTTCGAACGCCACGCGCTCCCTTTTCGACAACTTCGTAATCATCGATAATGTTGAATTCCGGAGTTTCTTTAGTCGGGTTTGTGACCCATTGCGTGATCGGAACTATGACATTGCGTAAAGAATTATAGGAAACTGAATTCGCCTCGGCGGGCAAAAGTGACCGCACTCGGGCATAGGCAACAGGGGCATCAGTAGCAACAAAACTGAAAATATCGTGAGGGGACATCTGACGTGCAGGCGAAAATGCTAATTGCCACTTCACTAATGCCAATATCTCAGCAGCTCCAGCTTCCTTTGAGGTAGCTTCGTGCGCAGTTAAGCGTTGCGTTGAAATTTCATTCCAGCTCGGAGGTACCGTGAAATAGACACCTTCAGATTTCGATGCGGCGTATTTTTGCGACGATTGCCCACAAGCAGATAAGAGCAGAGTGATACAAAGCGCACCAAATAGAAAGCGACTCCGTGAAAACAATTACTTTTCCATCTTTACTGCTGGCGTATCAATACCCGTCTCTTTACGTTGTGCAGATGTGATTGGAGTTGGCGCGCCAGTAAGTGGATCTCCTCCGCTTGCAGTTTTAGGAAATGCAATAACTTCGCGAATCGAATCAGATCCGCTCAGTAGTGCACAAACTCGGTCGAGCCCGAGTGCAATTCCGCCGTGGGGAGGAGGCCCATAATTGAATGCCTCTAATAGGAATCCAAACTTGCTCATTGCCTCTTCATCGCTCAACCCGATGACGTCAAACACTTGCTTTTGCATAACGCGATCGTGAATTCTTATTGAACCACCACCGAGTTCAGTTCCGTTTAGAACGATGTCATATGCGTAAGCGAGTGCATTAGCTGGATCTTTGGCAAAAGTTTTAGCAAACTCAGGCTTTGGCCCAGTGAAAGGATGATGAACCGCTGTCCAACCACCATTGTCTGTTGGTTCAAACATAGGTGCATCGACAACCCATAGGAATTTCCAGGCATCTTCATCGATTAATCCACATCGTTTACCAATTTCAATACGAACTGCCCCTAACAAATTCTGGCTAGCAGACTTCTCTCCCGCTGCGAAGAAAATCGCATCACCAGGTTTTGCTCCTGCAATATTGGCAATCGATGCTAACTCTGATTCGGATAAATTCTTTGCAACTGGTCCACCCAATGTCCCATCCTCTTGAACTAATACATAAGCCAAACCTTTCGCCCCACGCGCTTTAGCCCAGTCTTGCCAAGCATCCAGCTCGCGACGAGGTGACGATGCGCCACCTGGCATAACAACACTTCCCACATAGGGAGCTTGAAAAACTCTAAATGAGGTTTGCGCGAAGAAAGTTGTGAGATCTGTAAGTTCATATCCAAAGCGCAAATCTGGTTTATCGCTACCAAACCGTGACATAGCGTCCGCATAAGTCATTCTCGGTATCGGTAAGGCAATCTCAAAATTAACAATCTCTTTCCAAATCTTGTGCACGATTTTTTCGGCAACTGCAAGTATGTCTTCCTGGTCTATGAACGACATTTCAATATCCAACTGTGTGAACTCTGGTTGGCGATCAGCTCTAAAATCTTCATCTCGAAAACATCGTGCAATCTGATAATACTTTTCCATACCCGCAACCATTAATAGCTGCTTAAACAATTGCGGAGATTGTGGCAACGCATACCAGCTTCCCGGTTGTAAACGTACCGGTACGAGAAAATCGCGTGCTCCTTCTGGGGTTGAACGAGTCAAATAAGGCGTTTCAATATCTAGGAACTCTTGCTGATCCATAACTTGCCTAATGAGGGCGGTAACTTTCGCGCGCATTCGCAAATTTCGCGCCGGCTTCTCTCGTCGTAAATCCAGATATCGATATCGCAAACGTACTTCTTCATTTATCTCAGCGTCGTCCCCGCTATCGACAGGGAAAGGGAGGGGAGCTGATTCGCTCAACACATCAACAGCATCACCCATTACTTCTATTTCACCGGTGGGAATACCAGAATTCGCATTTCCATCAGGCCGTAAAACAACTTCTCCCGTGATCTTCAAGCACCATTCGGCGCGAAGTGATCCGGCCAATTTCTCATCGCGTATGACAACTTGAACAGAACCAGTTGCATCACGTAAATCGATAAAGGCAACCCCACCATGATCGCGACGCCTAGAAACCCAGCCAGCTAAAGTGACAACTGTGCCAATGTGTGTGGCACGCAAAGTACCCGCACCATGAGTTCTTATCATGTTCTAGCCACCTATTTCTTTGACGTTCGGGTAATTAATGTTGGCACCAAAGCGCTAAGAGTAACTGACGTTGCAACGCCAGTGCTCATTTCCTTGAGCTCTACGTTTCCACTTTCAAGTTCTGATTCTCCTAGTACTAGCGAAAACAGTGCTCCACTTTTATCTGCTGACTTCATGGCATTTTTTAGAGCCTTGTCCCCCATCGCCACTTCAACACTAATGTCACTATCTCGTAACTCATGTGCCAATTTCATTGCAACCGCTTTGGCGCTTTGCCCCAATGGAATGAGATAAAGAGTGGGAGCAAAATCGGTCGAACTCACCACGCCTTCTGCTTCGGCAGCGAGAAGGGCTCGATCAATCCCAAGGCCAAACCCAATTCCGGAGATATTTTGTCCTCCGATACTTTCCATGAGGCCGTCATACCGGCCCCCTCCCCCAATACCTGACTGTGCACCTAAATCTTCGTGAACAAATTCGAATGTTGTTCCGGTGTAGTAATCCAAACCGCGAACCATCAACGGATTGATAGTGAAGGCGATGCCCATTGCTGATAAATACTCTTGTACTTTCGCAAAATGGTCAGCTGATTCTGTAGAAAGATAATCTAACAAGCGAGGAGCTTTGGCCATCATGGCTGCAACATCTGGGCGCTTGTCATCAAATAACCGTAATGGATTGATCTGCGCCCTGGCTTTCGTTGCTTCATCCAGATTCAAAGAATTAATGTAAGCAACTAAATCAACTCTATGCGCTTTACGAGATTGCGCATCCCCGAGTGAAGTTACTTCTAATCTAAACTTGCGTAATCCAATTCCATAAAATCCTTCGTAAGCCAAGGCAATAACTTCTGCATCGAGGGCAGGATCATCTGAACCAATTGCCTCAATTCCGACAGAATAGAATTGACGGTAGCGTCCAGCTTGAGGCCGCTCGGCCCTGAAAAAAGAACCACAATAAAAAACTTTGACTGGCAACCCTGCACGGTCCAGTCCGTGTTCGATAACAGAACGTAGCGCTCCAACCGTGCCTTCTGGGCGCAAAGTGATAGAACGTCCTCCGCGATCTTCGAAGGTATACATTTCTTTACTCACTACATCAGTAGATTCGCCAACACCGCGGGTGAAAAGTTCTGTATCTTCAAAAATAGGAAGTT
>CAEZXT010000003.1_pt1 | contig 32317 bp, 25 predicted proteins | sample 7265321 | NCBI WGS metagenome assembly CAEZXT01 (sample SAMEA6813915, study PRJEB35770) | uncultured Actinomycetes bacterium | biome: Freshwater; feature: Freshwater reservoir; material: water | place: Czech Republic | collected 2017-04-14 | depth 30m m | reverse complement strand
CATGGCGCAGGGCATCTGCTCGGTCTGTAATACCAAGCTCAATCGAATTCTTGGTAAGGCCCAGTAAACCCGACCTAAGAATTACAACTGACGTCCTCATCTACGAGGGCGTCAGTTTTTCTTTGCCCTTTTTGCAAAAAATTCACTCATGCCAACGATTCATTCTGAACTAGCAACTGGGTTAGGCGACAATCACACAGGGTTAAGTAATTAACTCAATCCTGGCGCCACTGTGGGTTTAAAACCTGCAATCGCTAGCCAGAAGTAACTCTTCGTTCATGACAAAAACAATAGAACGTACTCATGTATCAGCCCCTATCAAACCTCGACTCAAAGTTGGAGTCAGAGTCTTATCTAAAGGCAATTCTATTTTCGTAGGAAGTGCTGATTTTGGAATCGAGTTGCGCTCGCCTTGCGCGCGAGAAATCGTCGGTCAACTAAATGGTTCACTCTCGGAAAATGAAATTAGTGCAAATCTCAAGATCCCTCTCGAAAAAGTTGGAGAGGTAATTACACGATTAGATGAAGCACACCTTATAGATACCCAGTTGAGTAAGTTAGAAATATATTCTCGTTTCAATTCACATCTAAAGAGTGAATCTACTCAACAGAGAGAGTTGGCTCTAGATGGTGCTCACCAACAGATTCAAAGTAAATTAATTCCTGAACTTGCATTTACCACGTGGTTAGCCGATGTTCGAGATGGCGGAGTATTTAACATCGGTTCACGCCGTGACATTGACCTACAAATTATTGGCGAAAATCGAATCGCCTCTCTTCTTTTTGGAATCATGCTTGCGAGCGGTGTTTCGAATACGAGTTTGCTTTCAAGCCAAGAAACGATTCAAACTCAAGATATTTGCGCTGGCTATTTTCGAGCTAGCGACATCGGCTTATCACTCACTAGGCGCACAGAAGAACTTTCTAGAGAACTCTCGCTTTTCCCGCTTCCTCAAAAAATAAAAAAGAGTGAAGATTTGTTCCCTACTCGATCACTGCGCGTCGTTTTAGGAAAAATCCCTGCCGATCAAATTCAAGATTGGATGAGCCAAGGAATTCCGCATTTAATCATTGAAGACCCAGACGGTGCTTCCATAAATATCGGCCCTCTTGTAATTCCCGGTAGTGGCCCGTGCCTGAGATGTGTGCGAATTACGCGCGAAGAGGAGAATGAAATCTGGAAAGAAATTGAATGGCAAAGGGCATTTGCACAATCTCTTGAAACCCCTGTTGCTGTCGCCCATAGCGTTGCAGGCACAGTGGCGCTTGAACTGCTTCGATTTATTGATAGTGGTGAATCAACGCTCATTGGATCTATGGCGCACATCAAATATCACTCACCTTGTAATACAGAACACAGGAACTTTGCGCAGCATCCCGCGTGCGGTTGCAATTGGTAATCCATTTTCACTGAGCGATATCGACATGATTGCCTCAGAATTACCCCATGTCTTCAAAGCCCCCTATTGCAAGCAATGACATTCCACGCGGTAGTACTGCGCGTACCGCGAAAATGGTTTCTATCCCCATAGGACTTGCAGGACGAAGTGCACTTGGCTTTGGCCGCCAATTAGTTGGGCAATCAGGAAATATGATCTTTGCTGAAATTCAAGAGAAAACTGCCGAGCAAGTTTTTAAAGTTTTGGGAGAACTTAAAGGCGGGGCAATGAAGTTTGGGCAAGCCCTCTCTGTTTTCGAAGCGGCCTTACCTGAAGAAATTGCCAAGCCCTATCGCGAAACTCTTGTGAAGTTACAAGAGTCTGCGCCACCGCTTCCGGTGCGCGTAGTGCACAAAGTTTTAGCAAAAGAATTAGGTGAAGACTGGCGAGATCATTTTGCATTCTTTGATGACAACCCCACTGCGTCTGCCTCCATTGGCCAAGTGCATCGCGCAACTTGGAAAGATGGCAGGGCAGTGGCAGTAAAAATTCAATATCCCGGCGCTGCTGAAGCGCTTATTTCAGACCTCAATCAAATACAACGCTTTGCCAAAATATTTGCCTTATTTATGCCCGGCCTTGATATGAAGCCACTTCTTGAAGAATTGCGCGCCAGAATTATTGAAGAAGTTGACTATCGATACGAAGCCCAAGCGCAAGAAACTTATGCACGGGTTTATGACAATGATCCAGATATTGCTATTCCAAAAGTTGTGATGGTCTCCGATCGTGTATTAGTCAGCGAGTGGATGGATGGCACACCTCTATCGAAAATCATTTCCAGTGGTACACAAGAACAAAGAAACAACGCAGGTATGAAATTAGCAAGGTTCCATTTCACCTCACCCGATCGAGCCGGGCTTCTTCATGCAGATCCACATCCTGGAAATTTTCGATTACTTGACGATGGACGCTTAGGAGTTCTTGATTTTGGCGCTTGCAATCGCTTACCTGATGGCTTCCCCGAACCAATGAAAAATCTACTTAAGCACGCGCTCGACGACGATGCCATTGCTCTATATGAAGGATTCAAAAAAGACGGATTCGTGCTAAGTGAAGTTGATGTAGATCCTCAATTAGTTCTTGACTATCTCGTGCCATTAGTGGAGCCACTACGTACCGATACATTTAAATACTCTAGAGAATGGCTACGCGATCAAAGTGCACGTGTAGGCGATCCTCGAAATCCCACGGCCAAAATTGGTTTTCAACTGAACTTGCCTGCCGAATATGTCTTGATTCATCGCGTTACCTTGGGAACTACTGGAATATTTTGCCAACTTGAAGCAGAGGGAAATTTCCGAGATGAAGCACTTTCGTGGTTCCCGGAAATCTCCCCCGCTCGTTAAGCTGCGTCGCTTTCTTCTTCGCTTTCATCGCTCACCAATGTGATTTCAAGTGCAGGTAAAACTTCTTTGATGTCGCTTGCAGCAGGTGCTAACCGAGGACGTCCCACAGTTCGCTTGCGTGCAATTACTACTCCATCTTCGAAGAGTTCCCCGCCCCAAACACCGCATGGTTCTAGACGAGAGAGTGCAGCATCCAAACATTGCTGACGGACTGGACATGCACCGCAGAGTGACTTGGCTACATCAATTTCATTAGCTTTCTCCGAAAAGAAGAGCTCAGGATCAGCGGTGTGGCATGGCAAATTAAAAGCAATGTCGGAACCGTATGCGCCAGTAACGTCGCCTAATCCGGTCTTGCTTCCATCCTCGGCCCAGCCAGGAATTAATAGTTCGCTGAAGAGAACGCTCATAGTTCTCACCTTCCTTCTACTGGTTTCCCAGTTTTGTTTTTACTCTTTGTATTCGGAGAAAAGAAAAAGGGCCCGAATCCTTGTGGATTCGTGGCCCTTGGGGTCCTTTTCGGTGTTAACCGATGGGGCTCCAACAGGCCATCTCGCTAAATGCGGGATACCAAGCAGTGCGCTTTGAGGCACGGTTGGCTGTGGCTTTATATGAATGTGAATGAAAAGTTGCAGCAGGAAGTGAAGAAGCTGAAGTATGCGTAAACAACTGCATTTTCATCACTACCTTTCTCATTCGTTTATGCACCATCGTGTGATTGTGCAGTGGTTAAGGGTAAAGCACCAGACATCACTTTTGCAAATCAATAAACCTAACTGACCAGTAACCCAGCTTCGCGCAGGAATCGACTTGGATTTTGTCTATAGCTCAATGCTAAACGACGCTTCGCACGCGTAATGCCCACATAGAACAATCTTCGCTCCTCATCGGCAACTGCATCATGAGTTGGCAAAGTGCCTTCATTAACGCCAACTAAAAATACCTGCTCCCATTCAAGACCTTTCGCTGCATGCAAGGTTGCCAGTGTGGTTACAGGCATAACAGGTGGATTGTTTTGTTCTGCACGATCTTCCAATTCTCGCAAATAAGACCGTAGCGATTTTGGTGAAAAAGATGAGTCTGCATCTAGTTCGCGAGCTAAATGCAAGAGTGCGGTGACGCCATCGGTAATTGCGCTCGTAATAAATGGTTGCGATAAGGCGCGTAATTCATCCAGCCAATACACGCCTTCGGCAGGGATGACGGAGGCTTGGCGTACGCCTTTGAGGAAATCACGTACATCAGTTCTGTCAAAGAAGCGCTCGTTATCGCGCAATTGATAAGCAATACCTTGGGCTATGCAAGCTTTAGCTAATGAGTTCAGTTGCGAATTCGTTCTGGCGAGCACTGCAATATCCGAAGCTGGAGTTCCTTGTGCAGTTAATTTCTTAATCTCAGAAATCACTCCTGCAACTTCACTTGCTTCATCTTTATATTCTGTAACGACAGGGCGATCGCCATGGGCGTTAAGGGCAACAATCTCTTGACCCATTTCACCACTTCGCAGAATGCTATTTGCTGTAAAGATAATCTCAGGGGTCGATCGATACCCAGTGGTGAGGCGAATAACTTGTGCTTCAGGAAAGCGCTTCGTGAAATTATTAAGAAAAATGGGGGTTGCTCCAGCAAATGAATAAATAGTTTGAGCAGGATCCCCAACAACGCAAATCTCTTCTCGGTTTCCAAGCCAAGAATTTATTAAACGTTGCTGTAACGGTGAAATATCCTGATATTCATCAATTGTGAAATATCGATACTGGTCGTGAACTCTCTCTCGTACTTCACGCTCTTGTTCCATCATGGCTGTTGTAAGCAACAAAACGTCTTCAAAATCAATCGTGTGCTCTTGTCTCATGAGTGTTTGATAGGCATCGAACACTTGAGCTATCTGCCCTGGATTAATCCGATTGCGTTCAGAACGATCTTTAGTCTCTTCAATGTAATCTGAAGGCGCAATCATGGAAACTTTTGCCCACTCAATTTCTGATGCAATATCACGCAGTAATTCTCGCGAAGTTACTGCAAGGCTCGAAGTAAGGCCAGCACGATCGATTGCCTCAGTAATAAATCCTGTTTTTGTCGTGAGCAAGTTAGGAGTTCTGCCTCCAAAAACTCCCGGCCAAAAATAGAGAAGTTGCTTGAGGGCAGCTGAGTGAATCGTTCGAGCAGCCACGGTTGGAAATCCAAGTGCACGAAGGCGTGTTCGCATTTCACCAGCGGCACGAGCCGTAAATGTAAGAGCCAAAACCTTTTGAGGGTTCATCACGCCGATTGCAGATGCATATGCGATTCGATGGGTAATGGCACGAGTTTTTCCAGTACCAGCACCTGCGATTACACAAACAGGACCACGAACAGCAAGAGCTACTTCACGTTGTTCGTTATCAAGGGCTGAGAGAATTTCTTCAGCACGAACTTCATGAGCTTCGCTCATGGCCTCCAGCTTTCGCCAGATTCGATTTCTCCCCCAAACCAATACTCAACCATTCGTCGGGCAACGCTGATTCGTGGAGGCAAAATCAACGTTCCATTAAGTACCGATGCCTGAAACTCTTCGCGTGAAAACCATTTAACGTCTGTAATTTCTTGTCCATCAGGTTTCGCATCCGATGGCTTTGAAGTAATTGCTTCGAATGCAACCATGATTGATGCTGGAAATGGCCACGGTTGCGATCCAAGGTATTTAACGGTGTGAACCTTTACACCCGATTCTTCAGCAACTTCTCGAACAACACATTGTTCAAAAGATTCACCAGGCTCAACAAACCCCGCAAAAGTTGAATAGCGATTTTCAGGCCAGACGGGCTGATGACCAAGCAGAATGCGATCATCCAAGTCCTTGATGAGAACAATTACTGCAGGATCGGTTCTTGGGTAATGTTCACTTTCATCGACTGTGCAGATGCGAACTGCGCCACCTATGCCGGAGCGAGTTGGCGCACCACACCGTGCGCAATGTGGATGTGAGGTATGCCAATTGGAAAGTGCAATCGCATGAACAGCCAGCGCTGCTTCACGATCGGTAAGGTCAGCGGCCACTTGTCTTAATGTGCGTAGTTGTTCTTCATTATGTGATGTGACGTGAAATGCGAAATAACTTTCCCCAGTTTCTTGATCGATGCCCAAAAAATAACGTTCCCCATCGCCTGTTATCTCTTTTGCGGAGAAATAGATTAATTCTGAATCTGTGGCAGACAATTTTTCAGCGCTGACGATCACAATCTTTGCCTTCTCCCAAAGCTCATCAAGCTTTGCAGAATCAGTTCTCAGTTCGCTCGCGCGATCAATTGCATTTCGAGCAAGAACTAAGTTGCGAAGATAACCGGTGTGTGACTCTGGCGCGCTCATGATGGGTGACACTACTAGCATGGGGCGGTGCGCATCACCTCGTGGAATTTCCTGCATGGAATGACAATTCCCCCTTCGTCCCTACCCCCAGAACCAGGTGTTTTAGCCAATGCAATCACCGACCTGGGTAGCGATGTTATGGCACTCCAGGAAGTGGACTACTTACAAGACCGGTCTAATAAAGAAAATCAAGTCGCGAATATCGCTTCCCTTCTTGGCGCTAAATATTGGGCGTTTGCACCATCACTTACTGGGGCAACCGAATCCTCGTGGAGCAAAAAAATAGCAGAAGATCAAAAGTTGGTTACTAACGCATCGGTGACCGGTTCGGCTGGCTACGGAATCGGTTTGATTTCTAAAATTCCGGTTACCTCGTGGCACCGCCTTGAACTTCGCGGCTCACCATTTGGACTATTACTCTTTCTTCCCATTGATGGGAAATTGAAGAGAACGTATATCCGCGATCATCCGCGGTCTGCCATCGCCGCCGTTTTAGAAAACGGTTGGCTCATTGTTAATACGCATCTTTCATTTATTCCTATTGTCAACTCTTTTCAACTATCAAAAATTAAGAGATGGATCAAACGTCTCCCTGTAAAAGATAAATCTAAAATAATTCTCCTGGGAGATTTCAATATGTTGGGTGGATTGCCAGCGCGCACTCCATTCTGGAATTCACTTGCAAAAATGAAGACGTTTCCAAGTTGGTCACCAAAAACGCAACTCGATTACATTCTCTCTCAATCCGTTGCTAGCGAAGATGTTATTCACCACCAAGCTCAACACTGTGGGCTCAGTGATCACTTACCAATAACAGTTGAGATTAATACTTCTCTAATAGTGTAATAAGCCCCGATTCATCGAGAAGATTAGCTGGACCATCAGTGATCGCCGTCGGCACGTAATGAAATGCCGCTTTGACCTGATCTACATGTACGCCTTGCAATTTGGCCCATGCTAAACGGTAAATTGCTAATTGAATGGCAGATGATTCTCCCAATTTCTTGGAGCCCGTTTTCCAATCTATAACTTCGAAGTGATCGCCTTCTTTGTAAATCGCATCGATTCGACCTCGGACCAAAACTCCTGCAATAACGGTTTCAAAAGGCACTTCTACCGCGTATGGCTGGCGAGTGGCCCACGTGGAAGCTAGCCATTTCTCTTTCAACTCCTCCAACGTTTGGTCGGGTTCGAGTTGATCTAATGAATCTAAATCGTCATCATCAAAGAGAGTTGCTTGTCCAAAATATTTCTCAACCCATAAGTGAAAGATTGTGCCTCTGCGTGAGTACTCATCTTGCGGCCGAGGCATTGGACGCCGTATTGCTAACGCTAATTCTTGCGGATTCTCGCGTAAGGCAACCAGTGCCGATACGGACATCCGAGGAGGAAGTAATACCTGTGCGGCAACTTTCTTGCGCGCTAATTCGGCAATCAGTGCGTTGGCATCGCGAACCCACGATGCAACTATTGGATCTGATTCTTGACCTAAGCCATGCGGAGAACTCGCACGAACGAGCGCAATTTCGGAATCAAATGCATCTCGTCGCTCGCCCAGCGGATCGCGTGGCCAGATACCTGTGAGTGGATTCTCCAGTTTCGGATTTTGCGCATCGGGATCTGTTACTGTGAAATCTGAAAGTAGCGTTCCACCTTCTGCACGTGCAATCTCAACAACTCGCTCATACAACTCACTTGGTTGCACAGGTTTTGTGCCATCTCTCCAGTAGGAAGTAGTACAGAGAAGGTGAGTGCGAGCCCGAGTGACTGCAACATAGCCCAAGCGAATTTCTTCAATGCTCTTTAAATCATCACACACTTTAGAAAAGGCATCAAAAACTTTCTTTATTTCAGTATTTGATTCGCAATGATCTATCGAGAAAGTTGGAAGTTCCGATGCATCACCACGCAATGCAAAAGGAATGTGCTTCTCATTGGTGAGCCAATTGTCTTTTTCCTTATTTCCTGAACTTGGAAATGTTCCATCTGCCAGACCAGGCACTGCAACAACATCCCATTCGGCACCTTTTGCGGTGTGGATTGTCAGAATTTGAACAACATCGCGTCGGACCTCTGGAGTGCCTGATTTAAGTCCACCTTCTTCGGAACCGGCCACATCTAGCCACGTGAGAAATTCTGAAATTGTGCCGCCGGCTCTGGAAAACTTGGAGGCTTCGTCGAGGAAGCGATCGAGGTGGCGACGGCCATTATGTACCCCATCACGAAGAGCAACTTCAACATCGAGGAATAAGTAGTTTTCTATTTCTGAAATAACGTCAACAAGTGAATTACTGGCTCTTGAGCGCAGGCGTCTTAGATCGGCTGCAAAGTTAAGTAATCGTGAAAACCCGGTAGGTGAGAAAGTTTTTTTATCTGCGTTTTCTATTTCATCAAGGGCGTCGATAACGCTTCCCATGAATTGATCATCAGCTTCTTCTTGCATGGGATTGCCCGCAACAATTTTTGCTATCTTGCCTTTGGAGTTCTCGTGCGATTGATCTGAGCGAGCCCGACAATATCTACCTAATGCAGAAATGTCGGCTGCACCTAAATTGATTCTTGGGCCAACAAGGTGCCGCATGAGCGAAGCACCCGCCTCAGGGTCTGTAATGACTCGTAGTAAAGAGATAACGTCGGCGACTTCTGCAACATGAATTAATCCGCCCACTCCTAATACTTCAACAGGAATCTTTGCTTTTCGAAGTGCTATTTCTATTTCTGCAATTTGAGAGCGCTTACGAACAAGTACTGCAAAAGATGTACGTTGATTTTCTGGTGCGCTTTCTCGCTCAGAGCTGAACCACAGCGGGGTGAAATATTCGGCGATGGCGTTAGCTTCTGCTTCTATTGATTCAAAGATTCCACATGCCAAGTTTCCAACTCCCGCTCCTTCTCGAGCGACAAGCGGAGCAACTTCAACAGGGATCATTTGGCGTACTTGCTCTGAAATAGCATTTGCAACATTGAGAATTATTTGATCATTCCTAAACGTTGTTGACAGTGAATATAGTTTGGGCCCTTTTTGCCCTGATATTTTTGGAAAACTTGAATCAAAAGAACCGATGGTGCCAGCAGATGCTCCACGCCATGTATAGATGGCTTGGCATGGGTCTCCCACCGCCATGACCGGGTGGCCCGCTCCAAATAGGGATGAAAGCATGCGGACTTGGGATTGCGATGTGTCTTGATACTCGTCGAGCAAAACTATTTTGTAACGTGATTTCTCAATCTGCGCCACCTCTGGAAATTCTTCACTAATTCTTGCGGCCAACGACATCTGATCATCAAAGGAAAGTGAGCCATCTTTTTGACGGTTAAGAGTAAAGGCACTGACCATCGGCAAAATTGCTATCCGTTGAGTAAGAACTTTGCTCACATTACGTACTGACTCATTGGACTTGACGCCCATGGATTCGATTTTTTCTAGAATCGGTTGCGAGTATTCGATGATTTGTTCAGGACTTACTTGATGTTCTTGAATAAGCCGAGTGAGGCCAATGACATCTTTAATTACTGTACTGAGTGCACTTTGTGATCGGAACTCATCATCGGGCCAATTTCTGACTAAGTCAGATGCCATCTGCCAGATAGCAGCCTCTCCTAAGGGTTCTTCATTTGCATCAATGCCGTAGCGAATTGAATGCTCGCCAAGAAGTCTTCCGGCATATGAGTGATAAGTCATCACATGCGCATCGACTGCCGTGTTCTTTGGTAATAGTCCACTTGCTCGTAATTGACGCAAGCGACCCCTAATTCGAATTCCCAGTTCTCCCGCTGATTTGCGAGTAAAAGTTAATCCCAATATTTCATCAGGAGCGACCAAGCCATTGGCGACTAAATAAAGCACGCGAGCACTCATAGTCTCTGTCTTACCTGAGCCCGCGCCAGCTATCACTACTGCTGGCTCAAGAGGGGCGGAAATAATCGCAGACTGTTCGGCTGTCGGAATTCGCATCCTGCTATCAACGGTACTGAGCGCTTTAGCAATATCTAAAGGTGAATATCGAATGTGTGAACTCATTCCATCACCATCCGACCATCGTTTTGGATGGGGCAAGCGCTACGAACGGCGCAATTTTTACAGCGATCATTGATGGTTGCTAAAAATTGATGGGCCCCCATGGCCTCTGCAATTACTTGAATTTCCTCTTTAAATTCCTCTGTTTTTACACCAATAGATGGTTGATTTCGCAAGGAAGCATCAACACTTTTGGAGGCTAAATAGACTAACTCGGCGCCCGCACTTTCTTTGCTTTCATGGTGCTCAGTAAAACCACCTTCGGTAACAGCAAGTTGGTATGCCAACATTTGCTTATTAACACGCGCCTCTTCTTTTGTGATGATGCTGGAGCCAGTTTTGAAATCAACAATAAATAGAGCACCATCTGCCCCTACTTCTAATCGATCTACGCTTCCTCGAATTCTTGCTCTACCGATGACAATGTCGAATTCGACTTCTACTCCAACGATCTCACGTTTGTTCAACGCTTGGTTGTGGTAAGCGACAAACTTATGAAGCATGTCAACTGCACGACTTAATTGCGTTGCACTTACCCAGCCAGTATTTGGATCAATGAGCTTCCAAGCGTCGCTGAGATTTGAAACTAAATCGGCCTCGGTTAAATTTGGTTCCTCCTTCATGCGTGCCGCAAATGCGTGTATCGCAGAACCTAAAACTTGAGCGGTGCTATCACCGTTTGTTCCGCCACTTTTTTCAAGGAACCATTTAACTCCGCACTCTGTAAAACTCTCTGCGCTACTTGGAGATACCGGAACAACGGCATCCGCGGCAATGATGGGTTCATTGGTGCTCAGCGGAATGACTCCAGACCACGATTGAACATCTGCCTCAGATAGTCCTTCATTAGCTAAACGTTTAAGAAGGGAGGCTGAAACATCTGCTTCTTTTTTGCCAAGATGACTTCGTAATTGCGCAACTAAAGATGATGGTGTTATCGGGCGTGGAACTTGAGTCATCTCTGGTTCTTGGCTCCACTCACCCAAGACGTGAGTTGAGATTTCTTCAAAGAAAGATGATGGCTCTTCTTCATCTTTTTGAACAGCGGTTGTAATAAGGGTTGATTTAGCACGAGTGAGCGCTACGTAAAGTAAGCGTCTTTCGTCGTGGGCAAGACCATTTGCAGTTAAGACATCGAGCTCGGCGCGCGGTAATCCACCGTGTCTGGCTCTCTCAACTAAACGCTCACTTCCTAGTAGTGATCCGCGTTGTCGTAAATTCGGCCATGTACCTTCTTGCAGACCTGCAACTGCAACAATTTCCCATTCGCGACCTTTAGATGCATGAATAGTTACTATCTCAACAACATCTGGCCTTTGACCTTTTGCAGTTATTGCATCGCCAAGAATGTCTTCCTTGGAAATTTGGGCTATGAAACTTTCTGCTTTTGAATGTGGAAAGCGCTCGGCAAATCTGCGGGCTTCTTCAAAGAGTTGCATAACTGCATCGAGATCACGATCTGCCGATGCACCTCGCAAGCCACCGCGTAACGCTTGTTTTCTCCAACTCTCACTCAGCGCAACACCATCACTAGTGCGCGCATTGCTCCAGATCTCCCATAATAAATCTTCAGCCTGCGTATTTTTCTTGCGCAGGATTTTTCGTGCGCCTTGTAGTAATTGATAAATGTTTGTCAGCGATTGCGCACCTTCAATCGGAATATCGCCTTTATCAATGGCATCATGCAACATGACTGACCCTGGACGTAAATCATCTTCTTGGCGAGATGCCAAAAGCGCACGTCGCATTCGACGAAGTGAAACAGAATCTGCTCCACCAAATTCACTAAGTAATAATCGTTCACAATTGTGAACTGACAATTCTTTCGAACCAATTGCAATTTCAGCGAGCAATAGGAAAGGTGCAATCGCAGGATTACCAGATAGCGCTTGAGTTTGCGATGAAACGGGAATTGATGCCTGCGCAAATGCTCTCCGCAGTGCGTTGGCTTGGGCCCCTGGAGTTCGCAAAATAACTGCCATCTCATTCCATGGTGTTCCATGTATTAAATGTGCATATCTCAATTGGTAGGCAATAAATTGCGCTTCTTCACTTTGCGAACGAAAGCGCCCGACAATCACTGCTGGATCGCTATTTTTTGGCTCTACCACCTCACACGTGCGCGCACGTTGTGGAGCGCTACCTTTGAATTGTGAAGATATCGCCATACCAACGTTGAATATCTCTGGCACACCTCGGAAAGATTGAGTAAGAACTATCTCTTTACCGATTGCACGATAGTGATCGAGCTCAACATCGAGTTGATCAGGGTCAGCTCCTCGAAAGCGTCCTACTGCGCTATCTGCATCAGCACATAACACCAAGTCAGAACCTGCAAGCTCGCGCAATAATTGCCGTTGAGCAGGATCGCTTTCTTGGAATTCGTCAACCAAAATAGTCGTAAATCGCTCACGTAGTTGAGTCGTAATTTCTGGATTCGTTTTTAGGTGTCTATAGGCCTCGATGACAATTTGGCTTGGGTCTATTCTTAATTTTGCATCTCCTGCTGATTCTGACTGCAAAGTCATGATATCGAGATATTGCTCCCAAAATGCACTGGCTGGTTTCCAATAAGGCTCACTAAATTCGGCGCTGCTTTTCGCAAGATCTTGTGGCGACAATCCGCGTTCAGAGGCGCGCAAGATTAAGTCTCGAAGTTCGCGAGCAAATCCATGAGTTGTAAGTGCCTTTTCTAAATCTGCTGGCCAATATTTCTTTGTACTTGCAATATCGCCTTCAAGCAATTGGGTAATGAAATATTCTTGTTCTGGACCTGACATCAGAATTGGTTCAGGTGCATCTACATGAGATTTCATTTTTAATATCGAATAAGCAAGCGAGTGAAAAGTCCGAGCGAGTGGCTCGTGCATGATTGCCGTTGTTCGTAGCGCAACCGCATCACGTAACTCAGATGCTCTCTCGCGCCCGTACGTTAAAAGCAATATCGAATTTGGATTTTGGCCATCTGCAATACGTGAAAGTGCAGATTCAACAAGTAGCGTGGTTTTTCCTGTGCCGGGTCCTGCAAGAACGACAAGTGGAGACCCGCGATGTGCGATAACGCTTTTTTGCTCATCAGTAAAAGTGAGTTCTTTTATAAGAAGTGGCCGGCGAACTAACTCACCAACAAGCCCCACACTGTCTTTGCTCACAAGGCCATTTAACCCGAGCGAGGTGACATTAAGCCCAAATGACTACTGATTGGCTTTCTTGGCGCGTGCGGTGAGGCGAGCGCGCTCGTCTCCGTTAAGGATCACCTTACGAATTCGAACCACTGCAGGAGTGACCTCTACGCATTCATCCTCACGGCAAAACTCAAGAGCACCTTCCATGTTGAGCTTCTTAGGTGGAATTAAGCGCTCTGTTTCATCGGTTCCAGAAGCGCGCATGTTAGTTAATTTCTTTTCGCGAACACAGTTAACGTCCATATCTTCTGAACGTGAGTTCTCGCCAATGACCATGCCTTCATACACTTCATCGCCTGGCTCAACGAAAATACTTCCGCGATCTTGTGTTCCATACAAAGCGTAAGAAGTAACTGAGCCCATGCGATCTGATACCAACGAACCCGTTGCGCGAGTACGGATATCTCCGTGCCACGCTTCGTAACCATCAAAGACGTGGTGCAGTAAACCTGTTCCGCGAGTTTCGGTAAGAAACTCAGTTCTGAAACCAATCAAACCTCGAGATGGGACGCGATAGTCAAGACGAATCCAGCCAGTGCCATGGTTAACCATTTGCTCCATGCGACCTTTACGTAGCGCCATCAATTGAGTAAGTACACCCAAATATTCTTCCGGTGCATCAATAGTGAGAGATTCCATTGGCTCGTGAATTTTGCCATCAATTTTCTTAATAACTACTTGTGGTTTTCCTACGGTTAATTCAAAACCTTCGCGCTTCATGATTTCAACAAGAACAGCTAACTGAAGCTCTCCGCGACCTTGTACTTCCCATGTATCTGGGCGATCAGTGTTAAGAACGCGAAGTGAAACGTTACCTACGAGCTCTGAATCTAGGCGACCTTTAACTTGGCGCGCTGTTAATTTAGAACCGCTTTTCCCAGCAAGTGGAGATGTATTAATACCAATAGTCATGGATATTGATGGCTCATCAACAATAATCAATGGCAGTGCTACAGGATTCTCGGTGTCTGCAAGAGTTTCGCCCAAAGTAATAGTTTCGATGCCAGCTACCGCGATGATGTCGCCTGGGTGAGCCTCGAGCGCGGGAACACGATCAAGTGCTTCGGTAATAAGAAGTTCGGAAACTTTAACTTTCTCAGTTGTACCATCGGTCTTCATCCATGTAACCATCTGACCCTTTTTAATGACACCTTCGCGAACGCGACAGAGTGCAAGGCGACCCAAAAATGGTGATGAGTCAAGGTTAGTCACGTGTGCTTGAAGTGGTGCACCTTCGTGATACACGGGAGCAGGAATTGCAGAAAAGATGGTGTCGAACAAAATATCTAGGTTCTCTTCTTCTGGCATTCCGCCATCTGCAGGACGTGTTAAAGATGCGCGACCAGCTTTTGCAGAAGCATAAACAACAGGAAATTCAATCTGCTCTTCGTTTGCATCAAGGTCTAGGAAGAGCTCGTATGTCTCATCAACAACTTCGGCAATACGTGAGTCTGGGCGATCTACTTTGTTAATGAGAAGAATGACGGGCAAATTCTTTTGTAGAGCTTTGCGTAGAACGAAACGCGTTTGAGGCAATGGTCCTTCAGATGCATCTACTAACAAAATAACGCCATCAACCATTTCTAGTCCGCGCTCTACCTCGCCACCGAAATCGGCGTGGCCAGGGGTATCGATAATGTTGACGATTGTGTTTCCGCGCTTAACAGCAGTGTTCTTGGCAAGAATTGTGATTCCTTTTTCGCGCTCAAGATCCATCGAATCCATCATGCGGTCTTGGCCTTCGTCTTGCTTCTTATATGCGGCAAATGCGCCTGATTGCCACAACATGGCGTCAACAAGGGTGGTCTTGCCGTGGTCAACGTGAGCGATGATCGCGACGTTACGTAAGTCCTCGCGCTTTTTGATTGGCAAACCTGCCAGGTGCGCGGTTGATGACTTGGACATTGACCCTCAGTTCTTCTCGATTGCGCTCGTTTTGACTATCAACGCAGCGGTGAAGGGTAGCATCAAGGGGCATTGACTCTTAAATCGTGTGTTTTTTAAGCGCAAGTAATGATTAGATTGGCAAGAGAATTCATAGATTAAGTAATGATCAGGAGCGGACATGACAGAGCCAAAAGCTAATCCAGAAAAAGGCGCACAAGTCTATGCAGCCGATAGGGCGCATGTTTTTCATTCATGGTCTGCTCAAGCCCAAATTAAGCCAATGACAATTGCAGGAGCGCAAGGATCTTACTTTTGGGATTATGACGGAAATACATATTTAGATTTCTCATGTCAATTGGTTTTTACAAATATTGGTCATCAGCATCCCAAGGTCGTGAAAGCGATTCAAGAGCAAGCAGCAGTGCTAACAACTATTGCCCCACAACATGCAAATGATGCTCGTAATGAAGCCGCCAAGAGAATTGTTGAATTAGCAGGATCAAAATTTAATAAAGTCTTCTTCACCGCCGCTGGCGCAGATGCAGTTGAGAACGCTATTCGCATGGCTCGTTTACACACCGGCAAGAGCAAAGTTCTTTCAACCTACCGCTCCTATCATGGCAATACAGGAGCGTCGATTAATGCAACAGGTGACCCACGCAGATTCCCCAATGAATTTGCAACAGGACATGTGCATTTCTGGGGTCCATATCTTTATCGTTCTGCTTTCTGGGCAAGCGACGAAGCTCAAGAGTGCAAACGTGCACTTGAACATCTAGAGCAGACAATTATCTTTGAAGGACCTAAAACTATTGCTGCAATCATTATCGAATCTGTTCCGGGTACTGCAGGTGTTTTGACGCCACCTCCGGGATATCTCGATGGCTTGCGCGCGCTATGCGACAAGTACGAAATCATGTGGATCGCAGATGAAGTAATGGCTGGATTTGGACGCACTGGTAAATGGTTTGCATATCAACATTGCAATTCATTGCCCGATTTAATTGTCTTTGCTAAGGGAATTACTTCAGGCTACGTGCCACTAGGTGGAGTCGTTATTTCAGAAGCTATTGCTAAGACTTTTGATGATCGAGTTTTCCCTGGTGGGCTTACATATTCTGGACACCCTCTTGCATGTGCAACTGCAGTTGCAACAGTAGATGCAATGAAAGATGAAAAAATGGTTGAGAATGCCGCCCATATCGGCGAAACTATTTTGGGACCAGGACTTCGTGAATTAGCTAAAAAGCATAAGGTCATTGGTGACATCCGCGGAAACGGTGTTTTCTGGGGAATCGACATGGTCACCGATCGTGCAACCCGCGAGCCACTTGCTCCCTATGGTGGAACAAGTCCTGCAATGAATGAATTAGTGGCTGAATGTAAGAAAAATGGCTTGATGCCGTTTAATAATTTCAATCGTATTCATATGGCACCACCATGCAACATCTCAGAAGCCGATGCTAGAAAAGGCTTAGAGATATTGGATAAATCACTGGCTGTTGTCGCTAAGTACTACACGGGGGCTTAAATCTTTAAACGTTGAACCTAAATTCAACAACGTCCCCGTCGTGCATGATGTAGTCCTTACCTTCCATCCGCACTTTTCCGTGCGCCTTTGCTTCAGTCATTGATCCAGTTGCAACTAAATCATCAAAGGAAACAACTTCTGCCTTAATAAAACCTTTTTGAAAATCAGTATGAATGACTCCGGCGGCCATTGGAGCAGTATCTCCGACATGAATTGTCCAGGCGCGGGCCTCTTTAGGGCCTGCAGTTAAATACGTCTGCAAACCTAGAGTTCTAAATCCAACGTGGGCAAGCGTTGCAAGGCCAGGTTCAGTTAAGCCGATTGATTCAAGAAGTTCGAGCGCATCTTCATCGCTGAGCTCTGCAAGTTCGGCTTCCGTTTTTGCATCAAGAAATATTGCCTCTGCTGGTGTGACAAGTGCTGCTAATTTAGTGCGCAATTCTTTATCGTTCAATTCTGCTGCATCAACATTGAAAACATAGAGAAATGGTTTAGCGGTCAATAAGTGAAGTTCTGCAACTAATTCAAGATCAACTTTGCTACTCGACAAAGGTTTGCCTTCATTGAGAACTTTCTCTGCTTCTTTAACAGCGTCAAGTACTGGTTGGCGTTCCTTATTAGTACGCGCTTCTTTTTCGATGCGAGGTAGCGCTTTTTCGATAGTTTGTAAATCTGCGAGCGCTAATTCGGTGTTAATAATTTCCATATCACTGGCAGGATCAACGCGCCCTTCTACGTGAACAACATCCCCATCATTGAAGACTCGAATTACTTGGCAAATTGCATCGGTTTCGCGAATGTTGGCTAAGAATTTATTACCAAGACCGGCGCCCTCTGATGCACCTTTAACAATTCCTGCAATATCCACGAAAGAAACGACGGCGGGCAAAATAGTTTGGGATCCGAAAATCTTTGCAAGGACAGCCAGGCGAGGATCTGGAACTCCGACAACGCCCACGTTAGGTTCGATCGTGGCGAAGGGGTAGTTGGCCGCCAGAACATTGTTCTTAGTCAGAGCGTTAAAAAGGGTGGATTTACCCACGTTAGGCATTCCGACGATTCCGATAGAGAGGCTCACAAGGAGTAGAGCCTACGGCGCTTTGTCAGTGGTTCCTGCCACGATAGGCCCATGACCATATCTATAGGCGTGATTTGCCTCATTGTTGGAGCGCTTATCGGCTTCTTGATCGCACGAGTTCGAAGCGCAGGAGCACAAGCGCAACTCAGCGCGGCAAAAGGTTCGATCACAACGCTAGAAAAACAGATTGCCACAATGCAAAGTGCTCAAACCGAAACAACACGGGTCACTGCCGAGCTTGAGGCGATGAAGAAATCTGTTGAAACCCTAGCCTCTCAAGCACGAGAAGCTGATCGAAGCCGTATCGCTGCAGAGCAAGACATTCGTAAAGATTTAACAAACATGGCTGTAACAAATAAATCACTCCTTGATGAAACTACAAAGATTGCTGGCGCGCTCTCAAGTTCACAAACTCGCGGAAAATTCGGCGAAGCACAACTCGAACAACTCCTTGAAAATGCCGGTCTTATTGAAGGTGAACATTTCACACGGCAAAAATCTATCTCCGATAACGATGAGAAAATTGGTATCCCTGACGTTTCAATCTCATTGCCTGGTTCTAGCGTTTTGTTCATAGATTCAAAATTTCCTTTTGAGCGAATCTTGGATGCATTCGAAGAGAAAGATGCCGACCGTCGTGAAGCGTTAATTGTGGAACATGCTAAAGATCTACTCAAACATGTCGATGCCCTAGCTAAGCGTGGTTATGCAGATAAGGATTCATCACCAAATTTTGTAGTCCTCTTCGCTCCATTTGAGTCCATACTTACTGAAGCGCTTCGGGTTGATTCACGCCTACTTGAAAAAGCATTTTCTAAAGGTGTAACGATTGCAACGCCAACAACAATGATGGCTCTGCTTCGCACTGTTGGGTATATCTTCAGCAGAAATCGCCTTGCGGAAAGTGCTACAGAGATTCAAGAACTAGCCGGGACCTTCCTTAAAAACGTCGCTTCGCTTCATTCAAAAATTGTCACCGTTGGTGATCGCCTCAAGAGCACACTCAAGGCGTACAACGAGATGATCCCAACTGCCGAGAGCACTGTTCTTAGCCCCGCCAAGAAAATAATGAATCTTGGAGTATCTGGTTCAGCACTGAAGGGATTTCCTGAAGTGTCAGAAAACGTTCGGAGTTTAAAGAGTAATTTGGCTTTGGATGCGCCCGATGAGATTATTGATGTTGACGATGATGAGGAGGAATAGTGACAACGCCCACGGTCCAAAAGCCTGCGCTTAAACTCTCTACTGCTGGTCTCACTAAACCAGGCGTGGTTGTTTTACAAACACTTTTTATCTCATTCTTTTCACTGATTGAATTAGTTTTCCGCCACGGAGTGGGAATACTTACTGGGTTAGCAATTTGCTTTGCAACCTTTGGTGGCAATCGTTTAGGTCGCAAAGGCACCGCATACGTTGCAGTCGTTACTCCGCCCCTCGCATTTGCTGGCTTTATCGCGATTGCAATTGTTGCCATCGATGGATTACACCCATCGCGCGTTGGGCTCGACTTCATTGCATCTCTTGCCGGCACTGCGCCATACCTCATTGTGAGTGCGCTTTATGGTTGGTATGTTTTTTTCGATGCTACGAAAAAGAAGAGGTAGTTTTCTACTTTCCGCCAAGTAGGCGAGTAAAGAAATTGCCACCAGAGCTTTCAGACTTTGCGTTTTTATCACACGAACACCGTTGACTCTTAGGAACCCCTTGGAGTGCTTGCTCTATGTGCTCGCCACATCCTGACCACGTAGGCTTCCCGCATTTTCTACACGTTACTTTGCTACACATGTTTTCATCCTTTTCTATGGTGTTTGATTAGTTTGCTGAAGCGTAAGTAGCCATCGCTGGAGAATGGCTCCAGGTTTGATAGCCACCGTCAAGATTAAGAGCTGTGAATCCATATTCTTTTAGCAATAACGCTGCGGTATGACCGCGAAGACCAACCTGGCAATTAACAACAACTCGCTTGGTTGATATTTCACTTAATCTTTCCCGCAACTCATCTACGGGAATATTGATTGAACCCGGTATGGTCCCCCGAGCAAACTCTGACGCAGTCCGCACGTCCACCATTTCATAGCCCTTCTCCTGGTACGCCAGCACTTCATGCCACTGGACATTGCCAGTCAATTTCGAAATTAAATTCTCTGCAATATAACCAAGCATATTTACAGGATCTTTCGCCGAGCCAAATGGTGGTGCGTAAGCTAATTCCAAGTCGGCAAGTTGGGGGCCTGTAAGTCCTCCGCGCATTGCCGTAGCAATCACATCAATGCGCTTATCGACTCCATCTTTACCAATTCCTTGCGCACCAAAGATTTCACCTGTTATGGGGTCTAACAAAATCTTGAGAGCCATAGTTTGAGCACCTGGGTAATAACCAGCATGCGAACCTGGGTGCGTATGAATTGCTTGGTATGCGCGCTTCTGGGCAATAAGGCGTTTCTCGTTCCAACCTGTAGTTGCAATCATTAGATCAAAAACCTTAACAATGGCAGTCCCAATCGTGGAAATTGAACGAATAGATAGTCCGTTAATGTGATCCGCAACAGTTCTACCATGACGGTTTGCTAGGTTAGCCAATGGAACAAGAGTGGCACTTTGGTCTATTGAATCTAACTTCTCAGCAGCATCGCCCACTGCATAAATATCAAAGTTACTTGTTTGGTTAAATTCATTTACGGCGATTCCTCCGCGAGTCCCAATTGTGACACCCGCACTCTTCGCTAACTCAATATCTGGTCGAACTCCAATTGCCATAATTACTAAATCACTTGGAAGCGTTGCCCCACTGGAAAGAGTGACTGATTCTTTAGTAATCGACGCAACGCTATCTCCAAGAATTACCTGGACCCCATTACGTTGCATCTCGTCAGCAACAAAAGTTGCCATCTCAGGATCCAACGGCGCTAATAGCTGAGGGGTGGCCTCGATGATTGCGGTTGAGATTCCTCTATGAATGAGGTTTTCAGCAATCTCAACACCAATGAAGCCTCCACCAATAACAACTGCATTCTTTGGTCGTTGATTAACTTCGGCAACAATTCGCTCAACATCTTCAACGGTTCGCAGAGTGAGGGCGTTTTCCACGCCGGGAAGTGCGGGAACTATTGGAGAAGCACCGGGGCTGAGTATTAGCTTGTCATAGCTGATTTCAGAGGTTTCACCAGTAACCACATTTTGCGTCTTTATAAACTTTGTCGCGCTATTTATCGACAGTGCTTGCGTTAAGACACGCACATCCAATTTGAACCTTGCGTGAAGAGATGCGGGTGTTTGAAGAAAAAGTGAAGACTCGTCTTCTATAACTCCACCAACAAAATATGGTAAACCGCAGTTTGCATAAGAAACATGTCCACTTTTCTCCAACACAATAATCTCTGCATTTTCATTTAGCCGGCGCAAGCGAGTTGCGGCGGACATACCACCAGCGACACCGCCAACAATAACAATTTTCATTAAGAATTCATCACCGGTAATCCTTGTGCTTGCCAGTCAATTATGCCGTTTTTTAAATTGAACATTGTCTTGAATCCGAATCCGGCCATTGCGTCAACTGCAAGGAGTGATCGACGTCCACTTCGACAATAGACCGCATAGGTCGCGTTTTTATCTAACTTTAAAACTTCGTTTTCAAAAGTGTCAGTCTCAACATCAATATTTATCGCACCTGTAATGTGGCCTTGATTAAACTCATCTCTTGTCCGAACATCCAGCACCACAACACCGGCCTCTTGAGTCTTTGCAGAAAATTCTGATGCGTTCATATCTGTAATTGCTCCTCCTGTAGATGAACATCCACTCAACAATAGAGTGGCGGAAACTAAAAGCGCCGAACGTGCAATACTACGTATCTTCATTGTTATTCCTTTACGCTAGGGAAAGAAAAAGTTTTTGTAGCTTTTCAGTAACTGCAGGCCCATTTTCTTTATCATCTTCGATGCACTCTTTAAGATTTGCGGCTATCAAAGTAAAGGCAGCGGTATTGATGGCCTTGCCAACTGCTGCCATCTGAACGACGATTTCTTCGCAGGTTCGGCCCTCTTCAAGCATGCGTACAACTGCACCCAATTGCCCATGGGCTCTTTTAAGTCTTTTGCTGAGCGCATCCAATTGCGTCGGATCTGAGAGCACATGCTCAGTTGCCTTCTTTGCCATGGTTTACCCCCAATAAATGCTTACAGACGTGAGGTTAGCATACCCCTAGGGGTATCTGTCAAATGAGCTAGTTAGGGCTCGTATTTAGGGTTGCCACTCAGAAAAGTTCTAGGTCATGAAAGAGGACAGGCATAGCGTTCTGGGCAACAGGGTTCACGCCATCGTGCATAAACCTAATAAGGAGAAAAAATGGGGAAAGTATTTGTTGCTCCTGGACAACCGGGGAGCATTGCCGTTTTCAAATCACGTTATGACCATTGGATCAATGGCGCATTTGTAAAGCCTAGTTCAGGACAGTACTTCGAAAATAGCAGTCCTGTTAATGGCAAGGTTTTTTGTGAAGTTGCTAGAGGTAATGCTGCCGACGTCGAGTTAGCCCTCGATGCTGCGCACGCTGCTGCAGGTGCATGGGGCAAAACATCCGTCACTGAACGCTCCAATATCTTGCTCAAGATTGCAGATCGTATGGAGGCAAATCTTGAGGCGTTAGCAGTTGCAGAAACCTGGGAGAACGGAAAACCCGTTCGTGAAACTATGGCTGCAGATATGCCACTTGCTATCGATCACTTCCGCTATTTCGCAGGTTGTATACGTGCTCAAGAAGGCGCGCTGAGTGAAATCAATGACGACACAGTTGCTTATCATTTTCACGAGCCACTTGGCGTTGTTGCGCAAATCATTCCGTGGAATTTCCCAATCTTGATGGCAGTCTGGAAATTGGCACCGGCACTTGCTGCTGGTAACTGTGTGGTTCTAAAACCTGCAGAGCAGACTCCAGTTTCGATTCACTTCTTAATGGATCTCATCAAAGATTTGCTTCCGCCTGGTGTTCTCAACATCATCAATGGATTCGGTGTTGAAGCTGGTAAGCCACTTGCCTCCTCACGCAGAATTGCAAAAGTTGCATTCACGGGTGAGACAACAACGGGCCGTTTAATCATGCAATACGCTGCAGAAAACATCATTCCTGTCACGCTCGAACTCGGTGGCAAGAGCCCAAATATCTTCTTCAAGGATGTCGCTGAAGCTAATGATGATTTCTACGACAAAGCACTCGAGGGCTTCACAATGTTTGCCCTCAATCAAGGTGAAGTTTGCACATGTCCATCCCGTGCCTTGATTGAAACCTCGATCTACGACAAGTTCTTAGCCGATGCTACGGCACGTACCAAGGCAGTTAAACAAGGAAATCCCCTTGATACAGACACCATGATTGGTGCCCAATCAAGTAATGACCAACTAGAAAAGATTCTCTCCTACATTGATATTGGCAAAGCCGAGGGTGCGCGCCTTGTCACTGGTGGCGAGAGAGTAGATCTTGGCGGAGATCTCTCCGGTGGTTACTACATGGCTCCAACGATTTTCGAAGGAAAGAATTCGATGCGAATCTTTCAAGAAGAAATCTTTGGACCCGTTGTTTCTGTTACGCGATTTGATGGCTTCGATGAAGCGATGAAAATCGCAAATGACACACTCTACGGTCTAGGCGCTGGTGTCTGGACACGAGACATGAACACTGGCTACCGTGCAGGTCGAGCAATTCAAGCAGGAAGAGTTTGGACGAATTGCTATCACGACTACGCAGCACACGCCGCTTTTGGTGGTTATAAGTCTTCAGGTATTGGGCGCGAGACTCACAAGATGATGCTCGATCATTATCAGCAGACAAAGAATTTATTGGTTTCTTACTCTCCGAAGAAGCTTGGATTCTTTTAACCACTAATCGGATACACGGAGGTTGTCGCGTGAAGCAACGGCCTCCGTGTTTTCGTGTCCGGAGTAAGATGAAACTATGAATTTTCCTTCTCGTGTAGATGTCACCGAGGAAGCATGCGTTCTACTGAGAAAACTGTATGTCATACATGGACCACTCATGTTTCATCAATCAGGTGGCTGTTGTGATGGATCATCTCCGATGTGTTATTTAGCTGGTGAATTTCGCGTAGGTGGATCTGATGTTTTCTTGGGAGAACTTATAGTGGAAGAAATCCCCGAACCAATTAAGGTTTGGATCTCGTTGGCACAATTTGAATATTGGAAGCACACACATTTAACAATTGATGTTGTTGCTGGCCGAGGTGGCGGTTTTTCACTTGAGGCTCCAGAAGGTTTTAGGTTTTTAATTAGATCGCGTCTATTTAGCGACGATGAATGGGCACTTCTGGAACACGAACCAATGCTTACAGGGGCTACCCCTCATTGAAATGTGATGTAAGTCTGTAACGCCATTTTTCTCTTAACTCGCAATCTCTCTGCCGATAACCTGCTCATATGGAGAGTAAAAATAGCCTGCCACAGATAATTCAAGGTGGCATGGGTATCGCAATTTCATCGTGGCAATTGGCCCGCGCTGTTTCACAAAGTGGACAACTAGGCGTTGTTTCCGGAACTGCAATCGATGCTGTATTCGCAAGGCGTCTACAAAACGGTGATGAAAGCGGAGACCTTAGGCGCGCACTCGCTGCATTTCCAAATCAGACCATTGCAAAACGAGTACTAGATTTATATTTTCAACCTGAAGGCCGCGACCCCGATGAGCCTTATAAATCAACTCCAAAAATTACTATCAATCCAAGCACGCATGCATTGGAGTTGATCGTTGTAGCTAATTTTGCGGAAGTTTGGTTGGCTAAAGAAGGACACGATGGACTCATTGGAATTAACTATCTCGAAAAAATTCAGATGGGAACACCTAGTGCTGCGTATGGTGCAATGTTGGCTGGAGTGGATTTTGTATTGATGGGCGCGGGCATCCCCGCAGAAATTCCAGCTCTTCTTAATGACTTAGCAGAGCACAGACCCGCCTCCTTGAAAGTTGCGGTAGAAGGAGCAACAAATCCATATAAGACAACATTCTTTCCCAAGACTTTCAGCGGATTGCAATTACCAAATTTAAAGAGACCTAAATTTCTTGCAATCATTTCCGCACATGTTCTTGCTGCTTACCTTGCAAAAGATGAGATAACGAAACCTGACGGTTTCATCATTGAAGGATTTAATGCTGGTGGACATAACGCACCTCCTCGTGGAGCCATGATTTTGGATGATGATGGCCAGCCAATTTTCGGACCCAAAGATGAACCTGATATTGAAAAGGTTGCAAAAATAGGACTCCCTTTCTGGTTAGCTGGAGGCTATTCGACCCCTCAACTCTTAGAGTCCGCTAAAGCACTTGGAGCGATTGGTATTCAAGTGGGCACGCTTTTCTCTTTAGCGAAAGAAACTGGGTTAGCTCCGGATTTGCGCCAAGAGGTTTTAGCGCAACTAAAAGAGAAAACCCTCGCAGTTCGCACAGATCCATTTGCATCCCCCACAGGATTTCCATTCAAAGTAGTAACAATTAACAACACAATTTCAGAAAGTGCCACTTACGCGCTAAGACCACGACTTTGCGACCTCGGATACCTACGAGTTCCATTCGAACGTGTACCTGGGGCGCTGGGATACCGGTGTTCTGCTGAGCCAACGCATGTTTACATTCGCAAAGGTGGAGAAGAAAAAGATGCGTTAGGACGTAAGTGTTTATGCAATGGGCTTATGGCCAATATCGATTTAGGGAATTTGCGTGGTGACGGTTACCAAGAACTGCCATTAGTGACGTTGGGATCAGATTTAACAGGTGTAACCGAGCTTCTCAAGCGTTTTCCCAATGGCTGGAGCGCACTTGATGTAATTGATTTTCTTACACAACATAGCAACAACGAGGCAGGGAGCAAGGTGGAGTCATGGGTAAACCAGTAATCCAGTTAGATCAAGTCACAATTCGTTTCGCAGGCGATAGTGGCGATGGAATGCAACTGACCGGTGATCGCTTCACTATGGACACTGCCAGTTTAGGTAATGACCTTTCGACGTTACCCAATTATCCCGCAGAGATTCGAGCCCCTCAAGGAACACTTCTAGGAGTCTCATCTTTCCAATTGCACTTTGCAGATCACCACGTGATGACACCAGGAGATGCACCTGATGTGTTGGTTGCAATGAACCCAGCAGCTCTCAAAGCAAATATTAAAGAGTTGCCACGTGGAGCAACAATTATCGTAGACAAAGATGAATTCACTACCCGCAATCTTGAAAAGGTTGGGTACGCGACGAATCCATTAGAAGATGGATCCCTCGATAGTTATAAAGTTCATGCTGTTGGGTTGACCTCACTGACCGTTGCTGCCCTTAGCCAATTAACGCTTTCTCGCAAAGAGGCAGAGCGCTCAAAAAATATGTTCGCTCTGGGTTTACTGACCTGGATGTACCACCGCCCAACTGAGGCGACAGAGAATTTTCTCACTGCCAAATTCTCAAAAAAGCCTGAGATTCTTGCCGCAAACTTGTTGGCATACAAGACTGGTTGGAATTATGGCGAGACGACAGAAGATTTTGCGGTCTCATATGAGATTGCAAAAGCCACAATGCCTGCAGGTAAATACAGAAACATCAGCGGTAATACTGCAATGGCATATGGCTTAATTGCGGCCTCGCAGCGAAGTGGACTGAAATTATTTCTTGGTTCATATCCCATTACTCCCGCTTCGGACATCTTGCATGAACTTTCCAAACATAAAAAGTTTGGCGTAATCACATTTCAAGCAGAAGATGAAATTGCCGCGGTGGGATCAGCGCTAGGAGCTTCCTATGGAGGAGCCCTTGGTGTTACAACAACATCTGGGCCAGGTATCGCACTCAAAAGTGAAATGATTGGCCTTGGCGTCATGTTGGAACTTCCTCTCGTTATCATCGATGTTCAACGAGGTGGTCCCTCAACAGGATTGCCAACCAAAACGGAGCAATCAGATTTATTGCAAGTGATGTTTGGCCGAAACGGCGAATCACCTGTTGCGGTCTTAGCCCCTTCACACGCAAGTGACTGTTTTGACATGGCAATCGAAGCCGTTCGTATCGCAACGACTTATCGCGTACCGGTAATTGTTCTTTCCGATGGTTACATAGCCAATGGTTCTGAACCTTGGAAAATTCCTGAAGTTGATTCACTTCCAGATTTACACGTTGAATTTGCTAAGTCACAAGAGAATTTCCAACCATACTTACGTGATCCAAAAACTCTTGCCCGTCCTTGGGCGATTCCAGGAACAAAAGGAATCGAACACCGAATTGGCGGTCTTGAAAAGGCTGACAAAACAGGTGCAATTTCCTACGACCCAAACAATCATGACTTCATGGTTCGAACACGAGCTGCAAAAGTAAAGGGCATTGAAGTTCCTGATTTAGTTGTCGATGATCCATCCGGAGATGCCGAAGTACTTGTTCTTGGATGGGGCTCAACATTTGGGCCAATTTCGGCGGCAATTGAGCAATTGCGTGGAAATGGCGAAGTTGTTGCACAAACACACCTTCGCCATCTCAATCCATTCCCTAAAAATCTTGGTGAAGTTCTTAAGAAATATCCCAAAGTGATTGTGCCCGAGATGAACTTGGGCCAGTTGGCAATGTTGCTCCGGTCTGAATTCCTCAAAGATGTCATCGGATTCAATCAAGTCCGTGGATTACCGTTTACTACCGCAGAAATGATGGAGGCAGTTATGAAGGTGCTTCATGTCTGATTTAACGCTTACTAAGAAGGACTTTACTTCAGACCAGGAAGTGCGATGGTGCCCTGGTTGCGGTGATTACTCCATCCTTTCAACGATGCAGGCATACTTGCCCGAACTTGGCGTTCCCCGCGAAAACATTGTTTTTGTCTCGGGAATTGGATGCTCATCTCGTTTTCCTTACTATCTAGAGACTTTCGGAATGCACTCGATCCATGGACGTGCTCCAACAATTGCCTCTGGCTTAGCAATCGCTCGACCAGATTTAACAGTTTTTGTGGTTACTGGTGACGGCGACGCACTTTCAATTGGTGGAAACCACTTGATTCATTCTCTGCGCCGCAACGTTAACCTCAAGATATTGCTCTTTAACAACCGTATTTACGGTTTAACTAAAGGCCAATATTCGCCAACAAGTGAGCAAGGAAAGATTACAAAATCCACTCCCCTAGGTTCATTGGATGCGCCATTTAATCCAATCTCTCTAGCACTTGGAGCTGAAGCATCTTTTGTTGCTCGAACCGTAGATAGTGATCGCAAACATTTCACAGATGTATTGCGTCAAGCATCTGCGCACAAAGGTTCTGCTCTTATCGAAATCTTCCAAAATTGCCCAATCTTCAATGATGGAGCATTCGATTCGGTGAAGGACTCAACTAGTAAAGGCGCTGCGCTTTTACAGATGGTGCACGGACAAGCAATTAAATCTGATACTCACGGTCTCATTCATGAAGGAGCATCACTCAAAGTTGTCGAGCTTTCCTCAGTGTCTGAAGACCAACTTGTCATTCATGATGCACATAATGCAGATCCTTCTTATGCATTTGCGCTATCACGATTGTCAGCATCGGCCTTAGACCATGTCCCTGTTGGAGTTTTCCGCGATGTTGAACGCTCTGAATACGGCTCACAAGTCAATAATCAGATTGCCGACATCATTGCCAAACAAGGTGCAGGAGATCTGAAAACACTTCTTGAAAGTGGCGACACCTGGGTGGTAGAGAAATAAGGGTTTACAACTAGGAGAGCCCGAGTAGGGGTTATTTAGTAAATACGAACTACTCGGCCTCCGAAATACCACTCTGTAAAGAACACAGTTCCATTTGGAGCAACGCAAACTCCGTGTGGGCTATTGACTGCCCCATCACGCACATCGGGAGCCACGGTCTCGCCATCTATTATTTGATTCGGCCAACCTTCACCGCGTTCGGGTTTAATGCTGGGTACGAGAATCTCAACTTTACCTTCAAGATCTATAGAAAGCATTGCACCATAAAGGTCAGTGACAATAAGAAGATCGTTGCGAATTGCAATTGATGATGGACCAATCATGGAATCAGAGCTGACTGATTTAACATATTCTCCATCAAGAGTGAAAAAAACCATCCGCTTATTTCGTCGGTCAGCGATTGCTACAAGAGGTTCAGGCCCACGAGTATCGATTGCGATTCCGTGAGGGCAATTGAAAACCATAGACGTTGTCGATCCGTCAAAAGTTTGGGAACTTCCATCGGGACGAATGCGGTGAACTAAACTTTCTCCGTAGCCATCCCCGATCCAGATATCTCCCTTATAAGGTCCTTCTACCTCAACTACTGCAATAGTGGTTGGCTTCCATGTCACAACATCACCTTCAGTGGTGTTGGGTCTTAGAATTTTTCGAAGTATTTTACCTTTGCGATTGACAAGTAGTAATTGCGCTGGAGTATTAGCACCTGGATCGCAAATCCAGAAAGAATCTTCATCGGAGTTCTGAAGAACAGTTATGCCATGTAGAACAGCGGCATCAACGTCCACCTTTGTAAAAGTGCCATCTTGGGGATTGAGCACAATAAATGCACGCCCACCAGGGGACTCAAAAACTATATGCCCGTCGCTAAAGATTCCGATTCCAGAGTGCATCCAGCCATTTTTTGGATCACCTTCAAAGAGTGTTTTCCAATTGACATCTTTTTCGATGGAGCTCATGGCTAATAACCTTTCGCAGTTCTTTGGGCGATGCTAATGGGCAACTCTACATGCTCTATGGAAATTCGAAATTAGAAGGACCATCTGATGACTTGGTCTAATAATTCGAACCTTCTAAGGTATGGGGATTTACAGTCCGCTTCTCTACCAACAAGGTTTTCATGCACATGTCACGCCGGTGACTCCATAGATAAAACTTTGTCAACCAAAAATTGCGCTGTAAAGGACCATATCCTCTTGGGTACCGTCTAGTGCAGTCTTAGCTGAGCGCATGATTGCCTCGAATTCAAAACCTTCCTTGAGGAATAGTGCATTTGATGCTTCGTTCTTTACATCAACTTTTGCTTCAATTCTGCGAAATGCCATAGTTGTAAATGCGTATTCGGTAATGAGGCGCACGGCTGTGCTTCCAATGCCCTTGCGACGCATCGGGGCGGCTATCCAATAGCCAACCTCAGCGCAGTGATCTGCCAAGTGAATATCGTGCAGAGATACGACACCAGAGAAGATTTCATCGTGCACAATTCCAAAGGCGAGTTCGTTCTTTTCGGCCAAGTATTGAGTCGCTTTCTTAGTGACATATAATTTTGCATCCTCCATGGTGTAGTTAGGGAGGATTGTCGTGAATTGATGAATCACCGGATCTTGCAGTTCACGATAAACATCTGGAATATCTGCGGAAGTAAGCGCACGCAGTGTCGTGAGTCCGTAGGAAAGCGTTGGAACTTCAGAAGGCCACCAGATCACGGGGCAAGTATTCCCTGATTTGTCCTTCTGACGCATTCGAGAAGCGAATTTTTCAAGTTCGGCGAAGGTTTACACTCGCTAGCTCTCATACGCTTTTAACATTGAAATCAACTACGTGGTGGCGGGTGAAGGATTTGAACCTTCGAAGGCAGAGCCGGGGGATTTACAGTCCCCTCCCATTGGCCGCTCGGGCAACCCGCCAGGGTCGAACAGAACTTGCGGCAATTATGGAACTTGCGAGGTGAAAGGATACCGTAGGCAGGTAGGCGCAAATACCGCCTTTTATCGTGCGAAAGAGGGCCGAAGATATGGCATCAGATAGCAGTTTTGACGTAGTTTCCAAGATCGACCGAATGGAATTAGATAACGCGGTTAATCAAGCAATCCGCGAAATCGATACTCGATTTGATTTCAAAAATACTGGCGCAAAGTTAGAACTTGAAGGCGAAAAGATTTCGATAGAAGCCGGGACAGAAGAGCGTGCCAAAGCAACCCTAGATGTTCTCAAAGATAAATTAGTTAAACGTGGTGTTTCACTAAAGCACATAGATCCCGCTGAACCAGCGCTGAGTGGAAAGATTTATAAAATCTCATGCCCGCTAAAAGAAGGCATCTCTACAGAAAATGCTAAAAAAGTTGCTAAGTTTTTGCGTGATGAAGGTCCTAAAACAATTAAAACCCAGATCCAAGGCGATGAACTTCGTGTCACCAGCAAGAGTCGAGATGACTTACAAGCGGCTATTGCAATGATCAAAGATGCTAAGTGGGACTTCGCAGTTCAATTTACGAACTACCGGTGACCTCCAATTCCTAACAAAGCATCTCAAACTAAAGGTCTCATCTTTGGTGTCACAACGTGCATTATTTGGGGGCTCCTCCCTGTTTATTGGCACTTCCTAGAAAACGCATCATCTTTTGAAATAGTTGCTAACCGAGGTATCTGGTCACTCGTCTTATGCATTCTTATTCTCGGACTACAAAAGAAATTGCGTAAAACTTTTGCAGTTTTTCGTCAGCCTCGAAACATCGCAATTCTTGCCCTGACTTCTGGATTGCTAACAATTAACTGGACTGTTTACATCTGGTCTGTCAGTGTCAATAAAGTTGTTGAAGCATCATTGGGGTATTACATATCTCCATTAGTGAGCGTGGCTTTTGGCGTAGTTATTTTGCGGGAGAAAATGCACAAATTGCAGTGGGTTGCAGTGCTACTTGCTTTCATCGGCGTCTTGGTTCTGACTTTCGAATACGGCTCATTGCCTTGGATTGCACTGGCATTAGCTATTTCTTGGGGCGCATATAGCTTGCTTAAAAAATCATTGAATTATCCCCCGCTAGAGGGAATTTCTATTGAAACCACGATCGCACTACTTCCAGGCCTAGTTTTTATGATCATGTTGGAATCTCAAGGCAAGGCACAATTGGGCCATCATTTTCTTTACACAATTCTTTTAGTTGGTGCAGGGTTAATGACCGTTGTGCCATTGCTTTTATTTAATGAGGCAATGATTCGCTTGCCACTGACTATTTCAGGACTTCTTCAATACTTGACTCCAACAATTATGTTCATGGTTGGAACTGTTGTTAATCATGAGTCCATGCCAAAAGGTAAAATCATCGGATTTGCCTTTATCTGGGTAGCACTGGTGTTTCTCGGAACTGATTTAGTTAAATCAAACCGAGCTTCCGCTAGCGCTGTTTAATACCAACGCACGTCCTGCCTCAAGACGGGCAACAGGAACGCGGAACGGTGAGCAAGAAACATAGTCAAGCCCTAATTCGTGGAAGAAGTGAATACTGCGTGGATCGCCACCATGTTCACCGCAGACACCAAGTTTGAAATCTGGTCGCAAACCGCGTGCTTGTTCAACAGCGGTGCGCACAAGAATTCCGACGCCGGCTTGATCCAATGATTCGAATGGATTGAACGGCAAAAGTTCTAGATCCAAATAGCGAGGCAAGAATGTAGATTCAACGTCGTCGCGACTAAATGCCCACGTTAGTTGAGTTAGGTCATTTGTTCCGAAGGAGAAGAAGTCTGCGTAATGTCCCATACGACCTGCAGTAAT
>CAEZXT010000002.1_pt1 | contig 36648 bp, 36 predicted proteins | sample 7265321 | NCBI WGS metagenome assembly CAEZXT01 (sample SAMEA6813915, study PRJEB35770) | uncultured Actinomycetes bacterium | biome: Freshwater; feature: Freshwater reservoir; material: water | place: Czech Republic | collected 2017-04-14 | depth 30m m | reverse complement strand
AGAGCACGCGCCGCATATCGAGATATTGAATTTATTCCAAATATTTTGCGCGATGTTTCCAAGTTAGATATTTCTCGTAAAGTTCTAGGAGAAACTTTCACAATGCCTGTGGGTATTGCCCCAACAGGATTCGCGCGCATGATGCAAACTGAAGGTGAAGTTGCAGGCGCAAGAGCTGCTGCAAAATTTGGAATTCCTTTTTCTTTATCAACACTGGGCACGACAACTATCACCGATGTCGTAGCAGCTGCGCCAGATGGTGTTAATTGGTTTCAGTTATATATGTGGAAAGACCGCGATGCGAGCATGGTGCTAGTAGATCGAGCAAAAGCAGCTGGAGTGAAGAATTTAATTCTGACAGTTGATGTCCCAGTTGCAGGTGCAAGGCTGCGAGATAGTCGAAATGGTTTGACAGTCCCACCGCGCTTAACTGCAGGAACGCTCATTGATGCAATACCAAGGCCTGCGTGGTGGATGAATTTTCTAACAACACCACCAATTTCATTTGTTTCACTCTCAAATTGGCCAGGGACCGTGGCTGAACTTATGGATTATGTATTTGACCCAACTATGACATTTGATGATCTCAAATGGTTGCGCAAGCAATGGAATGGAACTCTGACAGTAAAAGGAATTCAAAACCTTGAAGATGGAAAGAAGGCAGCTGCCGCTGGCGCTGATGCGATAATTCTCTCTAACCACGGTGGGCGACAAATTGACCGTGCTCAAGCACCGTTGCATCTCTTGTCTGAAATCAAACGAGAGTTCAAAAAAGATTTTGAAATTCATATCGATACCGGAATTACCCATGGCGCTGATATTTTGGCTGCCATCGCTTATGGTGCCCAATTCACCTACGTTGGAAGGGCATACCTATATGGCCTTATGGCGGGTGGACAACAAGGTGTTGAGCGAGCTCTTGAAATCTTGAAGGGTCAGATGATTCGAAATATGAAACTTATTGGCGTTTCATCACTAGATGAACTCTCACCTAAGCATGTAAGACTTCTTAAGCGCAGTTGAAATTGATGCGGTAGAGATAGTCTTACGATTGTGAATTTACTCTTACCTTTAGTGAGTTATGCAATAACTCTCGTTGCAATTGTTTTGCTGGCTATAAGTGCAAGACGGCTAATAAAAATTTACCGCGCAGGACAACCTGATCCGACAAGAAGCAATAATCGTGGTGCTCGTACTGGACACATGCTAAAAGAAGTCCTTGGTCACACAAAAATGCTCAACTTCACGGGTACCGGAATTGCGCACTGGATTGTCATGATTGGTTTTGTTTCTTTATTTGGAACTTTAATTACAGCTTACGGTCAAGTGTGGGATCCCCATTTCTCGCTTCCAATTATTGGTAATTTCTTTCTTTATGAATATCTCTCAGAAGTAATTGCGTGGGGAACTGGCGTTGCAATTGTCGCGCTGATTGGGATTCGCCAATTTACGCGTTTTATAAAAAAGGATCGTGCTTCACGTTTTTATAAATCCGGATCATTGAAAGCGTATTATGTAGAAGCAACAATTTTAGTAATTGTTTTTTGCGTTATCGCCTTGCGAGGATTAGAAGGTGCGCTCTCGCACGAAACTTCTTGGAATAAGCATTACATCACCACGTGGGCGATTGTTTCAATGTTTAAAACTTTGTCACTTTCTACAATTACTCAATGGATTCAAATCGTTGCAACTATCAAAATCGTGGTTTCGATGTTGTGGTTTATCGTGATTGCTCTCAACTTAACTATGGGCGTCGCTTGGCACCGATTCTTGGCATTCTTCAACGTTTATTTCAAACGCCACAGTGACGGAACTCCATCACTAGGTGAATTGCCAGAAATGCTTTCCAAAGGTAAACCAATCAACTTTGAAGACCCTGCCGAGGATGATGTCTTTGGGCTTGGAACACGTGCTGATATCTCGTGGAAAGGCCTGCTAGATATGACAAGTTGCACCGAGTGCGGTCGGTGCCAGTCTCAATGTCCTGCTTGGCATACCGATAAACCGCTCTCTCCAAAGTTATTGATTATGGCTATGCGCGATCATGCGATGTCCAAAGTTGTTGAAAGCGAAAATCTAGTTGGAGATGGTGCGCCGATTTCATTGGATGTTTTATGGTCATGCACTACTTGCGGTGCTTGTGTTAATGAATGTCCTGTAGATATTGAACATATTGATCACATTGTAAATATGCGGCGCTTCCAGGTTTTAGTTGAATCAGAATTTCCCTCTGAACTTGGTGGAACATTTAGGAATCTAGAAAAAGCTGGAAATCCTTGGGGAGCTAACCGGGCTGATCGCGACGCATGGATCTCTGAATGTGATTTCCCAATTCGTGTCGTTGAAGGTCAATTACCTGATGATGTGGAATATCTCTTTTGGGTGGGTTGCGCTGGCGCATATGAAGAGCGTGCGAAGAAGACTACAAAAGCAGTAGCAGAACTGCTCTATATGTCAGGTGTTTCTTTTGCAGTTTTAGGTAAGAAAGAAACGTGCACAGGTGATCCTGCACGTCGCGCAGGAAATGAATTTCTCTTTCAAATACTTGCGAAAGAAAATATCGAAACATTTGAAGAGGTTTTTGCTGGGCGCACGGATAAAGGTAAGAAGAAAGTGGTTGTTACATGCCCACATTGCTTCACAACTATTGGGCGTGATTACCGTCAAAGTGGTTTTGAGTTGGAGATGGTGCATCACACGCAACTTCTCAATCAATTGGTACGCGAGCGCAAACTGATTCCTATTACTAAGAGTGAAAAAACACTCACCTATCACGACCCTTGTTACCTAGGTCGGCATAACCAAATTTATGAACCACCACGCGAACTCCTCGCTGCGACTGGTGTGGCAGTAAAAGAAATGCCCCGAAACCAAGAGAGATCATTTTGTTGTGGCGCAGGTGGTGGTCGGATGTGGATGGAAGAAACTATTGGTTCGCGAATTAATCTCAATCGCGTTGACGAAGCAATTGCTACAGGTGCTCAAGAAGTTGCCGTCGCTTGTCCGTTCTGTCGGGTCATGGTGGGTGATGGCGTGAGCGCGCGTGAGTCTGACATTGAGGTTTTAGACGTGGCTCAAGCTCTCCTTCGGAGCGTAAAAAACAAACCCTCTAACATCTAGGTTCTACGCGGAGTATTCTCAGATAATCCTCAGGTTTACCATGCACCCTGCAGGCAAGAGGTGATGACAATGACGACTCTCAAAGAGCGTTCTACAGGTACGGAAACTAAGTCGGCAACGACCCACAAGATTTTGGTGGTCGATGACGAATCAAGCATTAGCGATCTCATTGCAACAAGTCTTCGATTTGTTGGCTTTGACGTTCGTACTGCAGCTACCGGCGCACAGGCACTTCAAGTTGCCGAGGAATTCCACCCACACGCAATGATTCTTGATGTGATGTTGCCAGACCAAGATGGTTTCGAAGTCTGCCGACAATTGCGCAGTGAAGGCCATAACGTTGGTGTTTTATTTCTTACCGCTAAAGATGGCATGGAAGATAAAGTTGCGGGCTTAACTATTGGTGGCGATGATTACATGACAAAGCCATTTAGCTTAGAAGAATTGGTTGCTCGCATACGAGCGCTATTGCGTCGAACTGGTGCAGTTGAAATAGAGCCTGATGACGAAAAAATTAGATTCGCTGATCTTGAATTAGACGAAGCGACCCACGAAGTCCGACGTGCTGGAGAATTAATTGAACTCTCTCCCACCGAATTTTTACTCTTACGTTACCTTTTGATTAACGCTGACCGCGTTGTATCAAAGTCTCAAATCCTCGATCATGTATGGCAATATGACTTTAGAGGCGATGCGGGAATTGTTGAAACCTATATCTCTTATCTGCGCAAGAAAATCGATGTATTCCAGCCACCACTTATTCATACAGTGCGTGGAGTTGGATATCGACTTCGAATGCCGCCTAAGAAGTAATTCAATCGGCTACCATCGACGACTATGGACTCACCTTTACGCAAAGTTTCCAATCCATTAAGTCTGTGGAGTTTGCGTAATCGATTAGTCGTCGGGGTTGTTGTGCTTTCTGCTTTGGGTTTCATTGCATCTGATTTTGCTGCTAGAAGCGCACTTCAATCGTTCCTAGTTGGGCAAGTTGACGATCAACTTGCAAGTGTCGCAGGGGGATCCGCGCTTCGTCTCGATCGTGCGGGAATTGCACCCGATGAAAATTCCGCAATACCTGAAGATTCAACCGAGAATGAAGCTGACGAAAACGTTCGTAAATCTAAGCCAGCGCCAGCAATTAGGCCGCTCCGGCAAGTACCAACTGCCATCTCTGTCACCCTCTTAGATCCAACTGGAAATGTTCTCGGGATTATTGGCGGAGATTTAAACACTCAAGAAATTGGCAACTACGTCAATGGTCTTACCATTCATGACGTCGAACTGTGCGGAGATAAACCATTTACGATTTCAGCACCTGGCGCTGATTTTAGAGTTCTTGCTCGAGTTCTTCCCTCAGAATTAGGAAGTGTTGTAGTTGCGCAATCTTTAGACAATGTAGACAACACTATTCATCAGTTGCAAATTTTGTTTATCTTTATTGGCTTGGTGGCACTACTTTTGATTGGGCTTGCATCACGTAAAGTGATTGACATTGGTTTGAAGCCACTCGCAGAAGTTGAAACTACCGCCGAATCAATTGCTGGCGGAAATCTTTCGGCTCGCCTTCCGGATGCAAAGCCAGATACAGAAGTTGGTCGGCTTGTTTCTTCGTTGAACCAAATGTTAACTCGGATTGAAGGCGCATTCTCTGCGCAAACAGAGAGTGAAAATCGTTTGCGCCGATTTGTCGCCGACGCAAGTCATGAATTGCGTACCCCCCTAACTGCGATTCGCGGTTTTGCTGAGCTGAATAGGCAAGGTGCGGTGCAAGGTAAGGAAGCCACAAATGAACTCATTGTTCGAATTGAAAAAGAGTCGATGCGCATGGGCGCTCTTGTTGAAGACCTTTTACTTCTTGCCCGACTTGATCAATCTCGCGAATTAGAAAAGAATCCAGTAAATATTCGAAGTGCTGTTGAAGAAGTCGTTGCATCGGCACGTGCAGCAGGGCCTGAGCATCCGATATCTATTTCTATCCCAGATGGAGATATCTATATTTTGGGTGATGGCAATAGAGTCCATCAAGTGATTGCGAATTTACTTGCAAATGCCAGAACTCATACACCAGTAGGTACTGCAATATCGGTGGTGGTTACTCAAGACGATAACGGAACTTCAATTTCAGTGACAGATAAGGGACCTGGTTTATCTAATCAAGACCAGGAAAGAATCTTTGAACGTTTCTTCCGAGCAGATCCCTCACGGACGCGAACTACAGATGAGGGAAGTGGCCTTGGTTTATCTATTGTTGATGCGGTGATGCGTGCACATGGAGGTCGCGTCAGCGTGACTTCTAAGCTCGGCGAGGGAGCAACCTTCACTCTATTTTTTCCAGTAGTTATTTAAATCCAGAACTATCTCGAAGGTCCCAAGTTCTCCATTGCCTTTAGTGTCGCGATGCGTTCCTCAATGGGTGGATGAGTTGCAAACAACTTTGAAACACTGCGCCCATCCAATGGAGATTCAATCCATATATGTGCCACAGCAGTTGAGCGTTGATGCACAACAGTTGAATCCCTAGCAAGAACTTCAAGTGCTGAACGCAACCCTGCAGGGTTTCGAGTAAATGACACTGCAGTGGCGTCGGCGAGTGCTTCGCGTCGGCGAGATACAGCAGATTTCAAAAGAAGAGCCGCCAGTGGGGCAAGAATGAGGACAAGAAGTGAAAGTACTAAAGCTATTGGATTGCCGTTGTTTTCACGGCTATCTCTGCGGCCACCAAACCACATCATGCGAGTAAGCATGTCGCTGAGCAACGCAATTGCACCCGCAGTCGTTGCAGCAACTGCAGAAACAAGTGTGTCTCGATTTGCAACGTGTGACATTTCGTGAGCAATCACGCCTTGAAGTTGATCGCGATCCATTACATCGAGAATTCCTGTTGTAAAGGCAATCACTGCATGCTCGGGATTTCGGCCCGTGGCAAATGCATTCGGCGCGGAATCTTCTACAACGGCAACTTTGGGCATGGGAAGACCGCTAGCAATAACAACTTCGTGAATAACATTAAATAACTTTGGGTTATCACTTTCTTCTAGCAGCCTCGCTCCGGTCATTTTTAGAACTATTGAATCGGACGCGTAGTAAGAGCCCCACACTGAAACTAAAGCAATACCCACTGCAATAGGAACTATTCCGACAGTGCTTTGGCCAAAATAAGTAAGTGCGGCATAAACAACAACCCAAACAAGGGCTCCCATTCCGGCAAGCAAGAGATACGTTTTTCGGCGATTAGCCGATTCCATACCTCGGAAAGAAACGCCATCCATTAAGGATTAAAACTTAACGTTCGGTGCTTGGCGTGATTGCGAGTCTTCTACTTCATAAAACTCACGTGCACTTACCTTTGCCATCGGCGCGAAAAATGACGTGGGGATAGTTTTAACCGCTGTATTGAGGGAGCGAACATTGTCATTATAAAACTGGCGTGCGAATGAAACCTTATTTTCAGTTGTTGAGAGTTCTTCTTGTAACGAAAGAAAATTAGTGGAAGCTTTTAGGTCTGGATAAGCCTCGGCTACAGCTAATAATCCGCGTAGCGCTTGTGTAATCGCCCCATCCGCTTTTGCAACGTCGGCAACTGTTGTTGCTGTGGTTGCCTTAGCGCGAGCGCTGATAACTTTTTCAAAAGTTGCGCTCTCGTGTGATGCATAACCTTTGACAGTTTCAACTAAATTCGGAATCAAGTCAGATCTACGTTTAAGTTGAACTTCTATTTGCGCAAATGCTTCATCGACTGAAACGTTAAGGCGGATAAGGCGATTATAGAAAGTTACGAGGATGAGAACGAGTACTACTATTACCGCTAATACGATCAATAAGTTTGACATGTCACTAATCTACTCTTTTTTTACCCGAGGGCACAGTGAATTTTTATTCCACTTTACTTTGGTAAAAATTCATCCACGACCGGCTCTGTGTAGGTCCACGTTGGCCTTGATATCGGGAACCGTAAAGTGCTGATCCATAAGGATGCTCTGCTGGAGATGAGAGTTTGATGAGACAGAGTTGCCCAATTTTCATTCCGGGAAAGAGTTTGACGGGTAAGTTGGCAACATTGGAAAGTTCAAGTGTGATGTGACCAGAAAATCCGGGGTCAATGAAACCAGCAGTTGAGTGAGTGAGTAAACCTAAACGTCCTAGTGAAGATTTTCCTTCAAGGCGTCCTGCAATGTCATCGGGTAGTGAAATGACTTCATACGTGCTTGCTAGTACAAATTCACCTGGGTGAAGAATGAAAAACTCATCATGGGCCACTGCAACTTCTCGCGTGAGCTCGCCTTGCTCAATCGAAGGATCAATTACTGAATATTTATGGTTTTCAAAAACTCGAAAGAATCTATCCAGGCGCACATCCACACTCGACGGTTGAATCATTGCCTGTTCAAATGGCTCAACTTTGACTCGGCCGGCTTGAATTTCTTTGGCGATATCGCGATCACTAAGCAACATAGTTGGCGACTTTACCTCTCTTAACGACCCTTTGGGCGCACTCAAATTCACCGGACAAGGCCGGATACTTGCATAAGTTACCGACCGGTAGCATCCTTAGGTCAGTAGCACTCGAGGGCTCGCCTTGAGCGCATAAGGAGTCTTTTTCTCATGGGTCACTACATCTCAAATCTGCGCGATATTGAATTCGCACTCTTTGATCTATTAGATCGCGGAAGTGTTCTCGGAAAATCAATTTACTCAGAACTTGATCGCGAAACAGTCATGGGAATGCTCGAGGAAGTTAAACGTCTCTCCGAAAATGATTTGGCAGCATCCTTTATTGAAGGAGATCGTCTTGGCGTTGAATTCAATGCCACAACGGGCGATATAAAAGTTCCACCTTCATTTAAAAAATCGTATCGCTCATATATAGACGGTGAATGGTGGCGGATAGATGCCCCGGTTGAAATTGGCGGAACAATTATTCCCGCATCAGTGCGTTGGGCAATTGCTGAAATGATATTAGGGTCAAATCCATCGATTCACATTTATGCCTCGGGCACCGCCTTTGCTCATGTTGCATATATGTTGGGTAACGATCAACAAAAGAAAATGGCGAAGCTCATGGTCGATAACGACTGGGGAGCAACCATGATGTTAACTGAACCTGATGCCGGTAGTGATGTTGGCGCAGGTCGCGCAAAGGCCGTTGAGCAAAGCGATGGCACTTGGCACGTTACGGGCACGAAAAGATTTATTACATCTGGTGATAGTGATCTCAATGAAAATATCATTCATTATGTTTTAGCGCGCCGCGAAGGCGGAGGTCCAGGTACAAAAGGTTTAAGCCTTTTCCTTGTACCAAAGTTGATGTTTGATTTTGAAACTGGCGCATTAGGAAAACGCAATGGCGTCTATGTAACAAAAGTTGAACACAAAATGGGCCTTAATGTTTCAGCCACTTGTGAAATGAATTTGGGAGAAAAAGAGCCCGCTGTTGGGTACTTACTTGGAGATGTCCACGAAGGTATCTCTCAGATGTTTAAGATTATTGAATTCGCTCGAATGATGGTTGGAACGAAAGCAATAGCAACGCTTTCTACCGGCTACCAACATGCGCTTGCATATGCCAAGACTCGAATCCAGGGTGGCGATATGAAAGTCATGAATGATAAAGCCAGCCCCCGCGTACCCATCATTAACCATCCAGACGTGCGCCGCTCTCTCATGGTTCAAAAGGCGTACTCCGAAGGAATGCGCGCACTTGTTCTTTACACAGCATCTATACAAGATGCGGTTGCAATGGCTCGGGCTGACGGGGGAGATAAAGATAAGTTAGATGATCTTGAAGCCCTCAATGATTTACTACTACCAGTTGTCAAAGGTTTTGGAAGTGAAAAATCTTGGACGTTATTGGGTACTGAATCTCTTCAAACATTTGGTGGTTCTGGATTCACTCAAGATTGGCCATTAGAACAATATGTTCGCGATGCAAAGATCGATACTTTGTATGAAGGAACAACTGCAATTCAAGGGTTGGATTTCTTTTTCCGTAAAGTGGTTAAAGATGGCGGACGTGCTCTTGGTTTGCTTGGTAAGGAAATTACAGCCTTCGCACAATCAGGTGGAGATTTGGCTGATGAGAAGAACGCGCTATTGAAGGCTCTCGGAGATCTCAACGGAATTATTGGAGTTCTTGTTGGCCACGCGATGGCTTCTCAAGAGAAATCCGATGAAATCTACAAAGTTGGTCTCAATACCTCTCGCGCGTTAATGGCTGTTGGAGATGTAATTACCGCGTGGTTACTACTGCGTAGCGCTGAAATATCAATTGCCAAGTCAAAAGTTCCTGGAATCACTGAGAAAGAGTCTCAGTTCTATCTAGGCAAGGTCGCCAGCGCTAAATTCTTTGTGCTTAATTATTTGCCACATATCACTGCTGACAGAATGATCGTTGAATCTACCGATAGTGCGATTATGGAGATCTCTGAGCAAGCTTTCTAAAGTATACTCGCAGGATGCTCAGAAAATTTCGCGCTGAACTTTTTCTCATCCTCGGCGCATGTCTCTTTGCTTTCAACGGAATAGTTGCGAAGTTAGTTCTTACAAGCGGATTATCTGCATGGCGCCTAACTCAGGTGCGATGTACTGGTGCTTTTATCATTATTGCCTTCTATGTCCTTCTTCGAAATCGACAATCATTGCGCGTTAAGAAAGGGGAAATAGCGGCGCTGGCTGCCTACGGTGCGATTGGAATGGCCGCCGTTCAGGTTGGGTACTTCATTGCAATTTCGAGAATGCCGGTGAGTATTTCACTTATTATTGAATTTACCGCGCCCATTTGGATTGTCCTTTATATTCGATTTGTTAAGAAAAAATTCGTCCCTAAATTGATGTGGTTTTCCATAGCCTTGGGATTCGGTGGCCTATTTTTGGTTGCTCGGGTGTGGCAAGGACTAACCCTTGATGGAATTGGTGTTATCGCAGCATTTCTTGATGCTTTTGCATTAGCTGGATATTTTTTGCTGGGAGAAAAGCTCGGAGCAAAGCGAAGTACAGAATCGCTAACTGTGTGGGGGTTTGGCTTTGCAACAATCGTTTGGTTAATCATTACTCCAATTTGGAGTTTCCCATTCGGTGTTTTTTCCGAAAACATAAATCTGTTAGGAATTTTTAGTCATTACAACCTTCCAGGCTGGGTGCTATTCCTATGGATTGTTGTAATGGGAACCATCCTTCCTTACATTCTTATTCTCCATGGCATAAAAGAATTGGCAGCTGCCACAAGTAGTGTTATTACTATGATCGAACCTGTAGTTGCAGGCGGAATAGCGTGGGTTTGGCTTAGTGAAACTTTGAAACCAGTTCAATTAGTCGGTGGCGTCTTTGTATTTATGGGAATTATTGCCGCAGAGCGGGCAAGAAGGTCTACTCGCTAATCTTCGTTTCGTTGTTGCGTGTAATCCTGCGGAGTATTGTTTTGAGGCATATCTACAAAGCGAGCAAAGTGAAGTTGTGCTGACACTGTAATTGTGCGCGTTGGTCCGTTTCTGTGTTTTGCAATAATTAAATCTGCCTCACCAGTTCGGTTTTGATTGTCGTACATATCATCGCGATGAAGAAGGATTACAACGTCGGCATCCTGCTCGATCGAACCGGATTCACGTAAGTCTGAAAGCATTGGCTTCTTATCTGTACGTTGTTCTGGAGAACGGTTGAGCTGTGAAATGGCGATTACAGGCACATCTAGCTCTTTAGCTAGGAGCTTTAACTGGCGAGAGAACTCCGATACTTCTTGTTGGCGACTCTCTACGCGTTTTCCGCTCGTCATCAATTGCAAATAGTCGATCACAATCAATTTAAGGTTGTGGCGTTGCTTAAGACGACGCGCTTTTGCCCGTATCTCCATGAGTGAAAGGTTTGGCGAATCATCAATAAAGAGAGGTGCTGCAGAAATCTCGCCCATGCGTCGAGCCATACGAGACCATTCATCGTCGCTGAGATTTCCTGCGCGAATGTTATTAAGACCAACACGTGCCTCTGCTGACAACATACGCATTGTGATTTCTGAACGACTCATTTCCAGCGAGAAAATTACTGATGTATTGCCGTCTGTAATAGACGCATGGCGCGCAATATCTAAACCGAGTGTTGATTTACCCACAGCAGGTCTTGCAGCAAGAACAATCATGTTTCCGGGATGTAATCCATTTGTGAGTGAGTCTAAATCTTTGAAACCAGTCTTAACTCCTTCTGCACCAACACCTTTAGAGATTGCTTCGATTTCATCTAGCGCCTGTGGTAACAATGTACTCAGTTGCACGTAATCTTCATTAGCGCGACGTTCAGTTACGGAATAGACCTCGGCTTGTGCTTGATCTACCGAATCATCGACATCGCCTTCGGCTGAATAACCCAATTGAACAATCTTTGTTCCTGCTTCAACGAGTCGTCGCATAATTGCGCGTTCGCGAACAATTTTTGCGTAGTAGCCAGCATTGGCAGCTGTTGGAACGGATGAAATAAGTGTATGTAAATATGGCGCACCACCTGCGCGTGCAATGTCTCCGCGTTTTGTTAACTCTGCAGAAACTGTAACTGCGTCAGCAGGTTCGCCTCTGCCATATAAATCTAAAATTGTGTCGTAAATAATTTCGTGTGCTGGTCGATAAAAATCACGTTCACGCAACACTTCAACAACATCTGCAATTGCATCTTTACTGAGCAACATTCCGCCCAGAACACTTTGCTCAGCAATGAGATCTTGAGGTGGGGTGCGTTCGAATTCTGGCTCGTTTCGGCCAGTGCGATTAGGTAGTTCTGCGATGCTCACGCTCACCACCCTCTCAAAAGGCACTGACATTTATTGCTTAAAGGGTATGTACTGCCCTGGTGGGTGAAGGTTATGTATTCGGGTGAGCAGAAGCGAGATAGCGCAGATCTGGATGTGGGTGAAGGTGTGGGTTGATGTGGATAAGAGGGGTTATCTCTGTGGGAATCCCTGTGTATCAATTGTGGGTAACTTTGATTTATAAGAGGTTTTAGCGATAAAAGCGCAGGTCAAAGCCGTTCAAGCTCTAGGTAAAGGTGTGGAGAAAGATAATTCCTTAAGTCTCACGATATGAGAATTGCCTGAAAACCAAAACGGACCCGCTGTAATCAGCGAGTCCGTTAAGAGTTTTTCGTGCTTATGCCAGAGCAACAACTTTCACGGTAACACTCGCAACAATGTGGTGCGGAAGTGAAACCTTAACGTTGTGCTCACCGGTCTTCTTGATGTGTCCGGCAGTTTTGATTGAATGACGATCAATATCTTGACCTGTAGAGGCTTTGATAGCTGCTGCAACATCTTTATCTGTTACAGAACCAAAGAGACGTCCAGCAGTACCAACTTTTACAGAAACTGTAATTGTTGCACCCTCTAGAAGTGACTTTACTTCTTTAGCATGATCAATGTCGCGAATTTCGCGAGATGCGCGAGCGCGACGAATTCCGTCAATCTGCTTTTCTCCACCAAGTGACCATGCAATTGCATTGCCACGAGGTAGTAAGTAGTTACGTGCGAATCCGTCTTTAACGGTTACGACATCGCCAGCGCGACCTAAACCTGATACCTCACGAGTAAGGATGAGTTTCATTTTCTATATCCCCTTATCTCGCTGTAGATGTGTAGGGCAAGAGTGCAACTTCACGACTGTTCTTAACAGCTGTTGCAACCGAGCGTTGGTGTTGTGTGCAGGCGCCTGTAACTCGACGAGCGCGAATTTTTCCGCGATCAGAGATGTACTTACGCAATGTGGCAATATCTTTGTAATCGATATACGTCACCTTGTCGCGACAGAAACTGCATGGCTTCTTCTTGAACTTCTTATTAAGCGCTGCGGCCTTAGCTGATTTATTCTTCGGCTCTTTCAGCGCTCTGTTATTACGTGCTCCCATTGTGGTGCTCCTTTTCGGGTGCCCTACCTAGGCAGGAATGGATGGATAGTGGGTGGATTAAAAGGGTGGTTGATCGTCAGCGGTGGAACTTGCCCATCCGCCTCCGGTTGAAGGTGTTGATGCTGCAGCCCATGGATCTTCGTTAACGACATCACCTGATGTTGCAGAGAATCCACCTGTTGCGGCTCCGCCTTGGCGTTGGGTGCGAGTGACCTTTGCCGTTGCGTAACGCAATGATGGACCAATTTCGTCAACTTCTAATTCAAAGACTGTGCGCTTCTCTCCTTCTTTGGTGTCATACGAACGCTGTTTCAAACGGCCGGAGACAATAACGCGAGTTCCTTTAGATAGTGATTCAGCAACGCTCTCTGCAGCTTCACGCCAGATTGAGCAACGAAGAAAAAGTGTTTCTCCGTCTTTCCATGTGTTTGTTGCCTTGTCATAGTTTCGAGGTGTCGATGCAACAGTAAAATTTGCAACTGCATAACCAGAAGGTGTGAAGCGAAGTTCTGGATCATCGGTTAAGTTACCAATGAGAGTGATGTTGGTGTCTCCTGCTGCCATCTTAGTTTCCTCGTATCTACTTGACTCTAATGCTGATTAAAGTTGCGTTTCGAATTTATTCTGGACGCATTACTTTGGTGCGCAGAACTGCTTCATTTAAATTGAGTTGACGATCCAACTCTTTTATCGCAGCTGGCTCGCAGTGCATATCGACAACTGCGTAGATTCCTTCAGATTTCTTTTGGATCTCAAATGACATACGACGCTTGCCCCAAACATCGAGCTTGTCGACGCGACCGCCGGATTCTTTGATGATCTTGAGATATGTCTCAAGGCTTGGTGTGACAGTTCTTTCTTCTAACTCTGGATCAAGGATGACCATTAATTCATAGTGACGCATGCGTTAACCCGACCTCCTCTGGACTAAAGCGGCCACGGTATTTCCGTGACAGGAGAGTTATTGCTCCTAACCAATAAGGTAAATCTTCAAAAGATTCACCTGCCTGGCAAGGGGGTTAAGGGTAACTCGAGGAGGAGCCGAATAGAAAATCGAGAACTGGTCTGTGCCCATCTTTTAGCTGTGGGGAGCTGTTTTTAAGGCTTAAAGCCACCAATGTGCCTATGAAGTAAGCGCAAGTGCCTGCCCGAAGGAGGGCGGCAATGGCATAACCGCCGGCAGGAAGTCCAAAATGGTGGCCACCGGCGCCGCTGGCTAAATGTTCCCAAATAGCGATGTGATAAATCCCCTCACCTATTTGCCATATCCAGAAAGCAGGTAGCGCTTTCTTATTTGTTATTGCAATCGCTGCTAAAGGCACTAACCAGAGAACATATTGTGGCGAGTAAACCTTTCCAACACACAAAACACTTGCCATCAAGATAAAACTTACCTGTGCAAGGGTTGGGGTGGTAGATAGTTCAAATAAATAGATAGCCATAGCAAGAAAAATTGCAAATAAAATCAGGATTGAAATGTAATTTAAATTCTTTACATCAAAGCCGAGTAATGAAAATGCGTACCAGATAGATCCCCACTCTGATTTCCTTGAAAGATTTAATTGGTAAAAAGTCCACCATCCCTTAGGAGTAGTTAAAATGACAGGTAAATTTATAATTAGCCAAACACTTGTTGTAACAACTAAATATCTTGCTGCTTCACGTATTTCGTTTCTACGCCAAAGAATAAAAATCGCCGGCAATATAAGTAAGATCGAAAAGAATTTGGTTGCAATGGAAATTGCTAAGGAAATTGCACTTAATGAGTATTTCTGTCTATCAAATAAATGAATTGCTAAGAGCATTGTTGCAATACCCCAAAGGTCCCAGTTTATATAGAGAGATGCGATAAGTGCTGGCGATAATGGAACAAGGTATGCAAACTGGGGGCGAATCTTTCCTATGATTAAGACGCTGACAATTAAAAGTAATGCGATAAAGAAAATATTGATATCGAAATAGGTTCGCGGTGAATTCTCTCCGCTAGGGACTAGCCACGCTGTCGCCCACATTACGACACCCATCAAAGTGGGGTATTCGACAGAAGTGGAACCGCCTTGGTATGACCACTGGTGCTCATCTAGATGATGACTGGTAAATAAAGCCGGAATGTCTGAATAACAAGCGTGAATTACGACATCAGGTGATGACCAAAGATTGCCCCGGCAATGTTCTGACTTAATAAAGGAGAGTGCGGATGCAAAAATGCTCAAGCCAACGAGTATGAAAACTAAAGGACTCCATCTAAAGGCAGTGCGCATCGCACCTTCCTTAAGGTGTTTGGTTTGGAGTAGGGCTGGTTAGCTCAGTTGTTGGGGATGGTGTTGTCATCACAATCGGATCTGTTCCACCAATATTTACGGGTTTTGGGAAATACATTTTTGGTTCGCCTTTAAGGGCGCCTTTCATAAATGCAGTCCACACTTTTGCGGGGAAAGTTCCACCTGTTACTGAAGTAAGTCCTCCAATTCCATTGAGTGTCATAGAGGCGTTGTCTTTAAAAAATGCTACAGAGGCGGCAAGTTGCGGGGTATATCCACTAAACCATGCAGAGGCGTTCTGCTCGCTTGTTCCTGTCTTTCCTGCAGCGGGTCTGCCTAATCCAGAAGTTCCGTATGTAGCAGTTCCATTGCGAACAACTTCACCTAATGCGTAGGTAAGGTCAGCCATTACATCTTTAGAAAACACTTCTTGTCCTTGTGGTTTAGCTTCGTAAAGAACACCTTTGTTGGGTCCCTGTACTTGGCTGATTAAATAAGGCTTCGCGTAAATTCCTTGTGCTGCAAAGGTTGCATAGGCAGCCGCAATGTCAATGACATGTGGGCTTGCTGGTCCAAGAACTACGGACGGCGTTGGCATAAGCGCAACACTTTGTGGAATTCCTGCCCGTCTTGCGACATCAACAACTTTATCTGGTCCAACTTTAATTCCTAAAGGAACATAAACCGTATTTACTGAGTGCGCTGTTGCTTTAAGTAAACCGACTTGTCCCCATTGTTCATCTCCATAGTTGGAAACTGGATATGGTTTACCTAAATCATCAAAAACTTGCGGAGAATTTCCATCCCATACTGAAGTTAGTGGGATTCCTTGCTCTAGAGCTGCGATGAGTGCAAATGGTTTGAAGGTGGAACCCGCTAGAGCGATTGCTTGGGTTGCGTCACTGAGTTGGCGCACCAAATAATCTTTTCCACCATATAAAGCAATGATTTCGCCACTACCTGGTCTAACTGCAACAAGTCCAATATGTAGATCTTCTGGGGCCTTAGCTGGAGTTTGTTTATCAACGGCGTCTACTGCAGATTGCTGTGCTTTTTGATCAAGAGTTGTTCTTACAATCAATCCACCAATCATTAATTGATCGTCGCTAAACCCTAAAGCGTTAAGATCTTTTTGAGCCAAAGCAATGATGTGGCCCTTGGGGCCCGAGAGTGAACCTGAAGTAACTCTGTCTCGAACTAATGGAAACTTTATTGCATCTGCCTCTTTCTTCGTAATCCACTTAGCGTCGAGCATTCCGTTAATTACATAGTGGAAGCGAGCATTCAATCTGTCAACATTCTCTTTTGAATAAGAGGGATCGTAATATCCAGGGGATCGTAAAATGCTTGCTAAAACTGCAGATTGCGCCAGTGTTAGATGATTGACATTCCTATTGAAATATTGCTGAGCAGCTGTCTCAACTCCGTAAGAGCCACGACCAAAGTAGATGGTGTTGAGATAGTTTTCAAAAATTTGATCTTTTGAAAGTTGGTTTTCTAGTTTTATTGCAATAACAAGTTCCTTGATTTTTCGCTGAATACTTCTTTCTGGCGTTAGAAACGCTGTCTTTGCGTATTGTTGAGTAATTGTCGAGCCGCCTTGTAGTGCTCCGCCTCGCAAATTGTTAACAACAGCTCTCAAAATTCCAGTGACACTGAAGGCGCGATTTGTGTAAAAACTTCTATCCTCTGCCGCTAGAACAGCATGGCGAACATTAAGTGGAATTTTGGCCAGTGGAACGATTGTTCGATTTTGCGCGCCAATTCTGCCAATTTCAGCGCCATTAGAATATTGAATTATTGTTGCTTGGCTATTTACATAGTCGTTTGGGTTTGGAATATTGACTGTGAAATACGCAAAAGCAAATGCTATTGCCCCAACAATGAAGGCGATACCGCCGCCAAATATGGCAGTTCGAAATAACACCTTGCGGACCATGACTGAAGGTTACCTCTTAACCCAATCATCATCTTCAAGTGTTCGTTGCTTCCTGGGAGGTTTTCTAAACTCCCCGTCCCCTAGAAGGAAAGATGCGCACAAATGGTTCCATGAGCATTCTCTGCACACTTCAACTACATACACTCGAAATTCACCAAATTCTTTTTCCATCTCCGCTAACTCATCTACTGATTTGATTCGACCTGAGAATTGCCCGAGTTGATCGCCATATGTATATCTGAGTTCGACAAGTGACTTCTTTTTGCAAACAGGACATGAACGTTCAACGCGAACTCCATGAAATTTCGCAGCAAGTAGTAGGTAGGGGTCTGCATCGCAGGCATTTACGATTCCCCGAAAGAGCGCGCTCAGTGTCGCCCTTTTATCAAGGGTGTAGTCGATATAGGCGCGCTGAGAATTCATAAAGATAAGAATAACGAGCCGTATTCGAATAAAGAAACTATTCTAAGGTTATGCAAAGTTTGAATTTCCTGGGACTTTTGCGCCACCCAAGACTTTCTCGCTTGTTTGCTGCGCGGTGGACTGGGCAAATCACAGATGGGGTTTTTCAAAGCGCCCTTGCCTCGTTTTTACTTTTTTCTCCTGAAAGACAAACAGATGCCCTCAGCGCTGCCTTAGCTTTTACAATTGTTTTGTTACCTTACTCAATTGTAGGTCCGTTTATAGGAACAATCCTTGACCGAGTTTCAAGACAGAAAGCGATATTTTTCTCTAACCTCATCCGCGGAATAGATTTATTGGTAATTTCTTTTTTTATATTTCAGGGAAAGACTGGAATTGAATTAACTGTTGTGGTGCTTGTGGCCTTTGGCATAAACCGACTCATTCTTGCTGGTTTGTCTGCTGGTTTGCCACTGTTAACGGATCAACCTTCACTGATAAGCGCTAACGCAATGGCCGTAACTGGCGGTTCAATATGTGTCGTTCTAGGTGGCGGTCTTGGATTCGGAATTCGTAAATTCCTTGAATCTTTTGGCAACGCTAATCATTCTGACGCACTCATTGTCTTTGTCGCCTCCGGGGGTTATTTTCTCTCATCAATTCTCGTATTAAGACTGAAAAGAAATGAAATTGGTCCGCTGGAACACGAAAGAAAGTCAGCGAGTTTTACTCAGGGGTTTATTGAGATGCGAGATGGGTTTGCTTTTCTTAATCGTCATGTCGATGCGGCACGAGGAATTCTTGCAACAGCGGTGCAACGTGGATCCTTAACAGCCCTTTTGCTTGTTGCGTTATTGCTTGAGAGAAATACTTTCAATTCGCCAGATAACCCTGATGCAGGTCTTTCGGGTTTAGCTCTTGCGCTTTCCATCGCCGGTGTTGGGATTACATGCGGTGCGTTAATTGCTCCACTTGGTGTTTCACGCTTAGGTCGGCACCGGTGGATTCGGCTTATGATTTTTCTTAATGTTTTTCCGCCTCTTTTGTTAGCGCTTTCACAGCAGCCTATCCCTCTTTATTTAACGGCATTCTTCGGAAGTGTTTTTGGACAAAGTCTTAAAGTGACAAATGATGCGCTGGTGCAATCGAAAATTGATGATTACTTTAGAGGGCGCGTATTCGCTGTTTATGATGTTGTTGTCAACGGCGCGATTGTTAGTGGCGCACTCATTGCCTCTCTCATTTTGCCGGCATCTGGAAAGTCGATTGTGCTTCCTATTATTGTTTCTTTATTCAGCTTGATTACAGGCGCGCGATTGTTAAGGAAGTCAAAATTTAGTTTTGTTTCCTAGCTGCCCACCATTTCAGCAGTTCAGCCTCAGCTTTCTCGGCTCCCATTGGCCCGTTTTCAAGTCGAAGTTCTAGAAGAAAATCCATTGCGTCCCCCACTGCGCGCGAAGGTTTGAGTTGGAGTAAACGCATTACCTCTTCTCCATCAAGATCTGGACGAATTTTTGAGAGTTCTTCTTGCTCCATTAATACTTCAATTCGCTCTTCCAAAGATAGATAAGTTCGCGCCAAGGCGTCAGCTTTGCGTTTGTTTCTCGTAGTGCAATCAGCGCGAGTGAGAACATGCAGGTGTGTCAGTAATTCACCCGCGTCTCTTACATATCGGCGCACAGCAGAATCTGTCCATTCACCATCCCCATACCCGTGAAACCTTAGATGCAGTGCCACAAGCGTGCTTACGTCATCAATTGTGTTTCCATCGAAACGTAGAGCCTTTAAACGCTCTTTTGTTAAACGTGCTCCAACAACTTCGTGGTGGTGAAAAGAAACACCTCCACCAGCAATAAGTGCACGAGTTTTAGGCTTTCCAACATCGTGCATAAGTGCGGCGAGACGAATAACTAGGTTTTCCCCACCTAAACGGTTTTCGTGAGCAATCGCTTGTTCAAGAACAGTCAGAGTGTGTTCGTAAACATCTTTATGGTGGTGATGCTCATCGATTTCAAGTTGCAATTTAGGAATCTCAGGAAGGATTAGTGCGGCAACGCCCGTTTCAACCAGGATTGTAATTCCCGTTCGCGGCTTCGGTGACATAACTATTTTAGTTAATTCATCTCGAACTCTCTCGGCAGAGATAATGGAAATTCGCCCGCTCATGTTTTTCATCGCTAATAAAACTTCATCGGCGATCGCGAAATCCAATTGGCTCGCAAAACGTGCAGCTCGCATAATTCTTAGTGGGTCGTCTGAAAAAGAATCTTCCGGAGTGCTTGGTGTGCGAATTATTTTCTTTGCTAGATCAGATAATCCATTGTGTGGATCAATAAATACAGGTGCACCTTGTGTTAATTCAAGCGCCATCGCATTGATCGTGAAATCTCTCCGGCTTAGATCGACCTCAATTGAATCTCCAAATTCAACTGCGGGTTTACGACTTTCTTCTCCATAACTATCTGTTCGATAGGTTGTCACTTCGACAGTGGTGTCGCCTCGTTTTCCAGCAACTGTTCCAAAAACAATTCCTGTTTCCCAGACACTTTCTGCCCAAGATTGCAAAATCTTTTTCGTTTCGTGCGGGAGGGCGTTAGTTGTGAAATCTAAATCGTTGCCAAGGCGTCCTAAAATTGCATCTCGGACAGGGCCTCCGACGAGGGCTAATCGATATCCCGCACTTTTAAATGCGTCGGCGAGAGAACTTGCCATTGGCGCTTTTTCAATCAGCGACCGAATGGCGAGTTCGCCTGCGGCTCCTAATGCGCTCGTCACAAAGGCAAGGTTAGGGCAGTACCCTTACTTCATGAACCCGGCACCTGGTGCGGGCAGCGAAGGAACCAAGAAAAAGAAGCGGCGCAGACGGCCCGCTCATCGCGCCCTACAACCACAAGATCCAAACGCTCCGCAAAAGAGCGTGCAGAAAAAACCGTCTAAGCCTGCTCGTCCTTACGCTAAACGCGTAGATGAAGTCAGCGCAGGTGGACTCGTTATCGACGTTACTGGAACGCGTGGCTTACTCATTGGACGTATTGATCTCAAAGATGCCACAAAAGAACGGTTGTTGTGGTCGCTACCTAAAGGACATATCGAAGAAGGTGAAACTCCCGAGCAAGCTGCTTTGCGTGAAGTTTTAGAAGAGACTGGAATTGAAAGTGAGATTTCTAAATCTCTGGGCGCCATTGATTTCTGGTTTATGGCTGGTGGAAAACGTATCCATAAAACTGTCCATCACTTTCTTTTCCGTGAAACTGGCGGAACGCTCGCGCCTCAAATAAGTGAAGTTGATGAAGTTGCTTGGTTTCCTTTAGAGCAAATCATTGACCAGCTCGCATACCCAGATGAAAAGAAACTAATAGCACGCAGTGGTGAATTGCAGTTATGAAAATTTCAAGAAGATTCTTGCGCGCAAGTGTAATTTTTTTACTTCTTTCAATAAATGTTGTAATTCCGCAAACTTCACATGCTTCCTCTAAAGATATTATCTCGATTGTTGATCTTCCGCATAGGAATATCGGTGGAGATTTTATTGACGACGAACTCTCCACATCACTGCTACCAACTGGAACGCTTGGGTCTTTGGTTTTCTCGCCACCTTCCAAACCCCGAACGTGGTTGATTGATGCTTCTTTATTGGATGATGTTTTAGCAATGCCCCTTGAAAATGTGGCGGCAAAAAATTGGCTTGCTCAATTAAAATATGTCACCTCAAATGATGATGTTTTTGCGCTTGCTTACGGTCATCCCAATTTAGCCCTTGCTAAACGGTTGGCCCCGACAGAGCTTTCATATTATTTCTCGACTAGCAAAGAGCGTCTTCAAAGTTTTCTTGGTAGAGAAATTTCCGTTGATAAGAAATTATCTGGATCAAAACTAGTTGAAACTATTCAAGCAGATAGAGTGCTTGCCTATACGCTCAATAGGCGTGCAATTGCCTTATTAGCAACCGTTATTCCAGCCTCTGAACTTTATGGTGTGCGATTGAGGTTATCTACACTTTTAGCTCCTGGGTACTCGAAAGAGAGCGCAGTAAAACTTGCCACCGACGCGGATGAAGCAATAAACAGGCAAAAACATAAATTACGTGTGGTCGTGGGGAAGTACCGACTCACTTCTGAAAAAGAGAAGCTTCCTATTACGTTAGTTAATGATTTCAACACATCAGTGCTAGTCAATCTACAAATCATTCCCAAGAACTCGCGTGTTCAAATTGCTGGAGTGAGAGATATTATTTTGGAGCCAAGCTCAAAGAAACAACTCAGTATCCCGATTACTTCAATTGCCACAGGGCCAACTACTCTTTTCGCTCAATTAACCAATTCTAAAGCTGTGGGTATAGGTGAGTCAGCAATCCTTTCATTAAATGTTTCTGTAATAAGTCCTGCAGTTGCGTGGTTTACAACCGGCGCTGCAATACTGTTGTTTTTAGGTGCTCTCATTCAAAGTGTTCGGCGTATTAGGAGATCGCGCAAGTGAAACCAGCTGAGTTATTCCATGCTTCGAGTGTTATGGCGCTTGGAACAATATTCTCTCGAATCACGGGTTTCATTAGAAGCATTCTTGCTGTAGCAGTTTTAGGCACTGCGTTGTTGGCTGATACTTACAATGTCGCCAACACCCTGCCTTATATTTTATACAACTTGCTTGTTGGTGGAGCGTTGACTGCCATTTTTGTTCCGCAATTAATTCGTTCATTTAATGATGAAGATGGCGGGCATGCATTTGCTTCCCGCTTAGTTACAACAATTAGCGCCATCTTGCTACTCCTTGTAGCAATCGGCGTAATTTTTGCGCCTACTCTGGTTCGTATTTACGCACCTGAGTTTTCAACAACCGGGTTTGAAACCGAATTTCGATTAGCGATTGCGTTTACTCGATATTGTTTGCCTCAAATATTTTTCTTGGGGCTTTTTACTATGTTGGGCCAAGTTGCCAACTCGCGAGGATCTTTTGCACCTTTAATGTGGGCACCTATCGCCAATAATTTGGTTGTTATCGTGATTTTCACTCTTGTATTGATCACAGCGCCCGACCTTGCTTTAGGGAGCATTTCATCTGCGCAAACACAGGTGTTGGGGTGGGGCACCACGCTTGGGGTGGTAATTCAAGCCTTAATTTTAATACCTGTTGTTAAGAGAACAGGAATCTCGCTACGCCTTAAATTTGGTTGGCAAGGTCTAGGAAAATCTTTCTCTTTAGCTGGCTGGACTCTGGTTTATGTTCTCATATCCCAATTGGGATATTTAGTGACGGTAAATGTTTCCACTAGTGCAGCGGTAAGGAGTTCTCAAGAGGGATTATCTACTGGTGTTGGTTATACCCCTTTTAGCAATGCTTATCTCATCATGATGTTGCCTTATTCGATTATCACTATTTCAATCATCACTGCTTTGCTTCCTCATCTTTCTAAACTTGCAATTGAAAAGAAGTCAAGTGAAGTTCGTGACCAGTTGATTCGAGCAATCAAAATGGTGGGCGTGGTCACCGTTCCGAGCAGTGTTGCTTTTATTCTTTTTGGGCCAATCATTACTAAAGTTCTATTCGTTGGAATTGATTATAAGGATTCAACGTATATTGGATATGTTCTTTCAGCACTCGGAATTGGCTTGGTAACTTTCAGTATTAACTTAATACTTATCCGCGGTTTTAACGCCTTTGAAGATACTAGAACACAAGTACTTTCTATTCTTGTTATAAACTTGATTTCCGTTGCTCTCTCATATCTTTTCCTCAATACACTTCAAAATGAATGGATTACAGTTGGTTTAGGTTTTGCTTTTTCTGTCAGTTACATCGTTGGTTTATTTGTCACTTTAGGTTTACTCACTAGACATACAGGAAAGATTTCGATCTATGATTTTTTTGGGCAGCATGCCAAGCTCTACATCTCCTCTTTCTTAGCAATGTTGCCTGTTTTTCTTCTCTCTCAGTACGCAGGATGGGTAGCAAGTGATTCAACACTAATTACTCGTTTAGCCGAACTTGGACTAGTCCTTTTTGCAACTCCTGTTGCTTATTTCTTAATTGCCAAGAAAATGAATGTTGATGAGATTTCAATTACAGCTCAATTAGTGAAGATTCAGTTCGCTCGCGCCACAGGCTCCAGACGTAAGCAACCTAACAAGGGTGGGGAATAACCAGACCTAGGATTGGGTTATGGTAAATATATGAGCGCTCAAGAGGAAATTCACCAGGTAGCAATCGTTGGTTCTGGACCAGCCGGGTATACCGCAGCTATTTATGCCGCGCGAGCGCAACTCCAGCCAATTTTGTATGAAGGATCCGTTACTGCTGGTGGCGCGTTAATGAATACAACAGAGGTAGAAAATTTTCCTGGTTTTACTGATGGAGTTATGGGGCCAGATCTTATGGACTCAATGCGAAAGCAAGCGCTACGTTTTGGAACAAAGATTATTACTGATGATATTACTGAAATGAATTTAATGGGCGACGAAAAAGTTTTGAAAGATGGAACTGGGAATGTAATTAAAGCTAAATCTGTCATTCTTGCGATGGGTTCGGCATATAAAGAAATCGGATTAGAGAACGAAAAGAGATTGACAGGACGTGGCGTATCTTGGTGCGCCACTTGCGATGGGTTTTTCTTTCGTGATCAAGTGGTTGCCGTAGTAGGTGGTGGAGATTCTGCTATTGAAGAAGCGAACTTTTTAACGCGTTTTGCTAGTAAAGTGATTTTGATTCATCGCCGAGATTCACTTCGAGCTTCCAAAATTATGGCTGACCGAGCTCATGCAAATCCAAAAATTGAGTTTTTATGGAATCACGAAGTTATCGACGTGCTGGGCGAGGAGAAAGTTTCTGGTTTGCGCGTTCGCAATACGGTTACAGGAATTGAATCCACCCAAGATTTAACAGGCCTTTTCGTAGCTATCGGACATTTACCAAGAAGTGAGTTAGTTGTTGGCCAAGTGGCAATAGATGCTGAGGGCTACGTGGAGGTTGTTGGGCGTACAACTGCCACAAATATAAAAGGTGTCTTCGCCTGCGGAGATCTCGTAGATCACACATATCGTCAAGCAATTACCGCTGCTGGATCTGGTTGCCAAGCAGCGCTAGATACTGAACGATTCCTGGCCCACCACTAAACTAACAATAGGTAATTAACGCTACGACTTGAAATTTCAACGTAAGGCAAGTTCACACTATAAAAGGAGCAGAAGATGGGTTCAACACAAGCGGTAACAACTTCCACTTTTGATGAAGTGGTTCTTAAGAGCACCATCCCTGTTTTAGTAGATTTTTGGGCTGAGTGGTGTGGACCTTGTCGCGCTGTCGGACCAATCCTTGAAGAAATTGCTAATGAGCATGGCGACAAACTCAAGATAGTCAAACTCAATACCGATGAAGAGTCAGCAATTGCCATGAAGTATGGAATTGTCTCAATTCCTACCCTTCATGTTTTTGTTAATGGCGAGGTTGTGAAATCAATCGTTGGAGCCAAGCCAAAACCGGCGCTACTAAAGGATCTAGAAACTTTTATTTAATTCGATGATTTAGGTGGCGTCATGGATGATCTCTCGGTCGGAAAAGGTGATAGTTCCGATGTAGCGACGCGCGTTATTTCATTTCTGAATAAAATAGGTTTGCTTAATTCTCAAAAAACCTTATTCGATGACGAAGTTGAAAATTCAGTGCGCGCGTTTCAACAATCACGAGGTCTAACGGTCACTGGTGTTGTTAATGCTGTCACGCTTCGCGCATTAGATGAGGCTCGCTGGAAACTAGGCGATCGTTCTCTTTATTTAAAAGAGCTCCCGTTAATGCGTGGTGACGACATTGCGTTACTACAGTCACGTTTAACTGAAATGGGTTTTGATTGCGGCCGAGTTGATGGTGTTTTTGGTCTTCGAACCGAGACGGCAGTGAAGGAATTTCAAAAATCGGCAGGAGCAAATATTGACGGGCAATGCGGACCCGCAACAATCACAGCGCTCTTACGGTTAACAAAAACTATTTCCGGAGGTGTTCCTTCGCTATTGCGAGAGAGCGCGGTGCAGAAAAACCGCGGGCCGGCACTTGCAAATAAAATAATTGTTTTGGATCCAAGTTGTGGTGGTGAGAATAAAGGTATTAGCGCACACGGTGTTGATGAATCTGAAATTGTTTATGATTTAGCACAACGCCTTGAAGGTAGGTTACTTGCACTTGGTGTGAGTGTTTTTTTAACTCGAGGTAGCAATAACTCTCCTACCGAGTTAGAGAGAATCTCTTTTTCAAATGAAACGAAAGCTGACCTGATGGTTTCTTTTCATGCTGACTCTTATCCCAATGAAAAAGCAGAAGGCGTTTCAACCTATTTTTACGGAAGCCAAACACATGGAATTCATTCCGTAGTTGGTGACAGATTCGCATCCCTTGTGCAAAGAGAAATCTGTGCCAGAACTGATCTACTCAATTGCAGAACTCATGCCAAAACCTGGGATTTATTGCGGCTAACAACAGCACCAACAGTTCGAGTAGATCTTGGCTATTTAACCAATCGCCACGATGCTGATCGATTAGGGCGAGGAGATTTTCGAGATGTCATCGCCGAATCCCTTGTGATAGCAATTCAACGCCTTTACCTTGCCTCAGAAGATGACGCGAAAACAGGTACTTTGAAAATTGAAGACCTTCGAAAGGCTGGAATACGTAAATAGATTTACGTCGAAGCCCTTCAATATGGCAGACTTGAAGAGTGTCTGACCTGACCCCTCGCCTACATGCTGGCGCTCCTTTAAGACTTGAGGAGCGTTTCGCTTCGCGCGCTGGTGGTATGCAAGCAAGTGAAATTCGCTCACTTTTTGCAGTAGCTTCTCGCCCTGAAATTGTTTCACTTGCAGGCGGAATGCCAAATCTTTCCGCTCTTCCGATGGATGTTATGGCATCACTTGTTCATGATCTTATTTCACGCAATGGGGCTGAAGCGTTGCAGTATGGCAATGGTCAAGGTTTGCCTAAATTGCGTGAACAAATTTGCGAAGTGATGGCACTTGAGGGAATTCATGCCAACGCTGATGACATTATTGTTACAACTGGATCCCAACAAGCTCTTGATCTTATTTCTCGAATTTTTATTGATCCAGGTGATGTTGTTTTAGTTGAAGCCCCTTCTTATGTTGGAGCTCTCGGAACTTTTAAACAATATGAAGCACAAGTTGTACATGTTGAACTTGATAACCAAGGTTTGGTACCTGAGGCACTTCGTCAAGCAATTAAATCTGTGCGCTCGAGTGGTCGGAAAATCAAGTTTTTGTATTTAATACCTAACTATCAAAATCCCTCTGGTGTTCTTTTGTCAGCTGATAGACGAACTGAAATCCTTGAAATATGTCGAAGTGAGAGCATTTTTGTTGTTGAAGATAACCCTTATGGCTTATTAGGTTTCGATGTACCATCGCCAAACGCGATGCGTGCTGAAGATAGTGAAAATGTTATTTACCTGGGCTCCTTTTCTAAAACAATTGCCCCAGGTCTGCGCGTAGGTTGGGCTCTTGTTCCTTCATCGCTCAAAGAAAAAATAGTGATTGCCAGTGAATCTTCAATTCTCTGCCCGTCTAATTTCACACAAATGACAATTTCTAATTACTTGGCTGATCAGCCATGGCGAGATCAAATCGCAACTTTTTGTGGTTTATATAAAGTTCGTCGAGATGCAATGCTTGAATCTCTTGAAACGCATTTTCCTGCTTCTGCCACATGGACTAAACCAGGTGGGGGATTTTATGTGTGGGTTAATTTGCCACCAGAAATCGATACAAAAGCAATGATGCCTAAGGCGATTGTGGCCAAAGTGGCTTACGTCCCTGGAACCGCTTTTTACGCAGATGGTTTTGGTACTTGGGCGATGCGTTTGTCATATTGCCATCCAACGCCAGAGCGAATTAGAGAAGGTGTTAAAGCTTTGGCTGGGGTTGTTAAAACTGAAATTGCCCGACGAAATGGAAATTTTGAGTTAAAGAGTTAGTTCTTCTTTTTAAGAATTTCAACAATACGATCTAGATCTTCCCCGCCTGAAAATTCAATAGTTATTTTTCCTTTTGCTTTTCCGCTTTGCACACTTACCCGTGTATCGAAATGATCCGATAATTGCTCTGCGATTTGCGCAAGTTTAGGTGAGTGTGTTTTAGTTTTCATATTCTTTGTTTTTGTTGGCTTAATTCCTGCAGCAATAATCTCTTCAATGGCACGAACGCTTAATCCTTCGGAGACAATTTTGGAAGCTAAACGTTCAATCTCTGCTTCATCAGTTAAACCTAAAAGTGCGCGGGCGTGTCCGGCTGAAAGTACTCCCGCCGCTACTTTCCTTTGCACTGATGCCGGTAAATTCAATAAGCGCATCGTGTTAGAGATGTGCGGTCTTGATTTACCTAGTCGTGTTGCTAAAACTTCGTGTGTGCAACCGAAGTCGTTGAGTAATTGGCTGTACGCAGCCCCTTCTTCAAGAGCGTTCAGTTGGCTGCGGTGAATATTTTCAATGAGAGCATCTCTCAATAAATCATTATCTGCAGTTGCTCTAATTATTACGGGAATTGTTTTTAAACCGGCATTTTTAGCAGCACGAAAACGTCTTTCTCCCATAATTAATTCATATCGGCCGGGTGAAACTTCACGAACAACTGGTGGTTGTAGTAATCCAACTTCTTTTATTGATTGTGTTAATTCATTAAGAGCGTCTTCGTCGAAAACAGTTCTTGGTTGGCGGGGGTTAGGAGCAATTGCACTTATAAGGACTTCATTTTGTTGCCCAACTTCAACTCCGGAAATTGAAAGTGAAGTTGGAATTAGCGCATCTAGATTGGTACCTAATCCCCCACGTTTAACACTCACGCAATGTCTTCCTTCTTGTAATTAATGCTGACAACATTTGAATCAAATGGTTTTCCTCGTTCTGCTATTTCACGTGCGACTTGCATATATGCCAATGCACCTGGAGATAGTGGATCGTAAGTCATGACAGTTTGGTTATATGAAGGCGCTTCAGAGATTCGCACAGCACGTGGGATAGGAATATCAATCAACTCTGTTGGGAAATGTGTTCGGACGCTAGCTGCTACATCGTTTGCTAAACGTGTACGTCCATCAAACATTGTAAGAATGATTGTTGAGAGTTTTAACTCTGTGTTTAATCGTTTTTTTACAACAGAATACGTTTCAAGTAATTGAGTTAAGCCTTCGAGTGCGTAGTATTCGCATTGAATAGGAATTAATAATTCTTGGGCGGCTGCAAGTGCATTAACAGTTAATAAACCTAAGCTTGGTGGGCAGTCAATAAATATATAGTCGTACGGTGTTCCTAATTTTTCTCGTGCAATCACTAATTCATTGAGCGCTTCTTTGAGTCGTAGTTCGCGCGCAACCATCGACACTAAATTAATTTCAGCTTGTGCTAGCGCTGTGTTAGAGGAAATGCATTCAAGGTGAGGAAATCCAGCAACTTTTTGTACAACGTTTTCAATAGAAGCATTACCCATTAACACTTCATAAATACCTTCATTGTTTTGATGTTCAACCCCAAGGGCTGTGCTGGCATTTCCTTGTGGATCAAGGTCAATAATTAAAGTGCGGAGCCCACCCATAGCTAGTGCTGCGCCAATATTGACCGTGCTTGTGGTTTTTCCTACTCCACCTTTTTGGTTAGCAACAGTAAAAATTCGAAGGTGGGCTGGTTTGGCCATTGGTTCTTTGAGTCGACGTGTGCCAATTACGCTCTTGTTTTGGTTCGTGGTTTCACGTGAATCCATCATGAGGGCAAGTTAAGCACGCTTAGCGACACTAATTACCCGCCCGAGTGGGAGCGACTCTAAAGAAATCTCATGAAGTTGCGCTCCTGGGACTTTTTTCGCCTCTTCCCCGGCGTTTTCTCCTTTAATTGCTAAAAGGGTGGCTCCTTTATTAATGAGGTGACGGTTCATGGCCACCAATTTCTCTAAAGGAGCAACGGCTCGAGCGGTTACAAAGGAGGTTTTGTTTGTGAAATCTTCTGCTCTCCCATGAAAGACGGTGATTCCTAGGCCTTCAACGGCTTCAACCAAAAACTCATACCTTCTTAGAAGGGGCTCTACGAGTGTTACCTCAAGATCTGGGCGAGCTAGGGCAATTGGAATCCCTGGCAAACCTGCTCCGGACCCGATATCGACTAGTGATGCCCCAAGGGGGAGAAGTGAAATGACGGGTAAGGAGTTGAAAATGTGGCGTTCCCAGATGATTTCACCCTCTTTAGGGCCGATAACCCCTCTTTCAATTCCTGCGGTGGTAAGAAATTCTGCATAACGAAGGATCTCTTCCTTTTTTTCAGGAAAGTAAGTCTCTATAAGGGTTTCACGTGAAACCAGCACTAGCAGAGGTTCTTTTCTCGGTTTAGAGGTCGTTGTTTAGGCTGGGAAGATAATGACGCAACGATCTGGGTCTTCGCCTTCGGATTCACTTGTTAAACCAAGAGTTTGAATAGTGTCGTGAATTATTTTCCGCTCAAAGGCATTCATTGGAGCGAGTTTGAGTGAGCTCTTTGATTCAGTAACCTCTTTTGCAGAATCCTCGGCTAGCTTCTTCAGCTCGCTCTTTCGGCCTGCTCGGTAGCCATCAATATCAAGCATGAGTCGACTGCGGTCACCTGTAGCGGTTTGTACGGCTAGGCGGGTGAGTTCTTGGAGTGCGTCTAGAACTTCTCCGTCAGAGCCGACTAAATGGCGAAGTTTTCCGCCAACGATTGCTAGTGCGGCTCGATCGTTTTCCACATCAATATCGATATCGCCATCTAAATCGGTAATATCAAGAAGGCCCTCAAGGTAGTCGGCGGCAATATCGCCTTCTTCTTCTAATTTGGCAATAAGTGATACGGGCGCCTTCTCTTCTACCTCTGTCTGGTTTTCAACTGTGCTCATTATGAACTCCTTTATACCCGAGCATCGGGTTTGGGTGATTTAGACCTATTTGTCCGTTTTATTTCTTTTTCCGAGGTTTTTTTCGGTTGGGTTGCTGGCGTTGGCCTTTAACCTCGTTTGTGTTCTCTGGTTGGTTGTTTTCATCAACTTTAGTGTCGCCGGCATTTAATGGCGGATTCTTTTTTTCTTTTTTAGTTTGTAGTTCTAAATATGCAGGAGATCCTGGTGTTGGATTTCGTTTAATAACGTAAAACTGTTGTCCCCACGTCCAAAGGTTTGTTGTTGACCAATAAATTAAAACTCCGATGGGAAAGTTAACACCAGATACTGCAAATATTAACGGGAACGCGTACAACATAATTTTCTGCTGTTGCAACATCATGTTGTTAGAGGAATCCATTTTTGGCATTCCTTTAAGCATTAATTGGCGCTGTGTAGTGAAAGTGGTGATCGACATAAAAGCGATGAGTACTACAGTTACAACCTTCACTGTCATGTTTGAAGATCCAAGGAATGTCGCAGAAATTGGAGCTCCAAATATTGTTGCTTGTGCTGCACTAACAACATCTGCTTCTGTCAATACGCCATGTGCAACTGGTGGGTTTTTTCCAATTCCGTTAAGAACCGTAAATAAACCAAAAAATATTGGTGCTTGGGCAAGGATGGGGAAACAGGATGCTAAAGGATTAGTTTTGTGCTCTTTATAAAGCTTCATCATTTCTTCTGATTGTTTTTGGCGATCGTCTTTAAATTTAGTTTGAATTGCTTTCATATGTGGTTGTAGAGCAGTTAATGCACGTTGACTTTTGATCTGCTTCACAAACAATGGAATGAGAGCGATGCGGATTAAAATTACAAGTCCAATAATTGAAAGACTCCAAGAAACACCGCTGTTTGCAGAAAATATAGGGGAGAGTAGTTTGTGAATTGACACAATTACCCAAGAAACGCCTATATATATGGGGTTTAGGATGGTGTTCATTAGGCCACTACCTCGCTTGTTGTGTTGGAAAAACCTCTATTTTTTTCGGGAACGTAATCAACACCACCATGGGACCAAGGGTTACAACGAACTAGCCTCCAAGCCGACATTGCGATTCCTTTTATTCCGTACGTTGTAATCGCTGTAATCGCATAACTTGAGCAAGATGGATAATATTTACAGCGCGGGGCAAAAGCTGGTGAGATCCATTTTTGGTAGGCCAATAATGGTGCGGTGAGAATAAATTTCATTTTTTCGCCAGCGATTTCGTTATGAGTTTCGGTAAAGCTAAATCAAGTTCCTGACGTACTTCTTTAGCTGTAGCTGTTGGTAGAGCTCGAATCACTATCAACGCTCCTGTAGGAAGTTGCGTGATGTGTTCTAAAAGTCCGTGGCGAAGTTGACGGGCAATTCTGTGACGAACTACAGATCCGCCTACATTTTTAGAAACAATGAGTCCACAGCGTGCTGGTTCAGTTTTTTCCGTGAGGTAGAGGTAAGCAACAAGAGAAGTGCTTGATTGGCGGAAACCACTTTTGGTTGTGCGTGCAAACTCTTCAGGTGAGGTAAGACGTGCGTTACGCGGTAACACGAGAATTAACTACGCAGAAATTCGAAGGCGACCTTTTGCGCGGCGAGCAGAAAGTACAGCTCGTCCTGCACGGCTAGCCATACGAGCGCGGAAACCGTGTTTCTTTGCGCGCCGACGGACATTCGGCTGGAAAGTGCGCTTAGTCATGAGAACTCCTAGAAAATGCGTTGAAAGATCGAATGAGACAAATGAGAAGGTAACGGTAGAGGGTTGGGGATAAAGGGGTCAAACTGAGCGCTTATCCTGCCTTGGCAGACTCTCCCTTGCCCTCTTTTTTGATTGGTGTGGATAACTACTTGCTTTTTAGGCCAAACCGCTCTACTTTTCGCTTCTTCCACAGGGCTCCAGGGCTCAAGTTAGGGTTTAGACCACAGCCTGTGGATAAACATGTGGATACCGGTAGGACGAGATGAGGGCGCTGTGGATGTATTAGAAACCGACCTAGCCCTTTTGTGGTCTCGTGTTATTTCCGATGTCGAGATCGACACCCCTCAACACAGAGCTTTTTTATCCCTTACAAAACCGTTGGGTTTATTAAAAGGTAACGGAGCGACTAATTTTCTTGTAGCTGCCCCAAACGCTTTCGCTAAAGACGTATTAGAAACTCGCCTTCGTAGCATTGTTAGTGATGTCCTATCTAGGGAGCTTGGTGAGAAAACTAATATCGCTGTCACTATTGATGAGAACTTAGAGATTATTGACTCACCTTTACCGGAAGTTGAAATTGAGTTTGTTCCACCTCGTTTAAGTTCTGGGAGGGTTGAAAACACTTCAGGAAAAAACACAGAGGTTTCTCAACTTAACCCACGATATATTTTTGAAACGTTTGTTATCGGAGCTTCAAATCGTTTTGCTCACGCTGCTGCTGTTGCTGTTGCAGAAGCTCCTGCTAAAGCTTATAACCCTTTGTTTATCTACGGTGAGTCCGGACTTGGGAAAACCCACTTATTACATGCTATTGGCGCTTATGCGAAAGAGTTATACGGCAGTGTTCGTGTTCGCTATGTTTCGAGTGAAGAGTTTACAAATGACTTTATTAACTCAATCCGAGATGACAAAGCATCTGTTTTCCAAAGACGTTATAGGGATCTTGATGTGCTACTCGTTGACGACATCCAGTTTTTAGAAAATAAAGAACGTACTCAAGAAGAGTTCTTCCATACTTTTAATACTTTGTATAACGCGAACAAACAAATTGTTATTTCAAGCGATCGCCCTCCGAAGCAATTAACTACATTGGAAGATCGTTTAAGAAGTCGCTTTGAGTGGGGTTTAATTACCGATATTCAACCACCTGAACTGGAAACACGTATTGCGATTTTGCGTAAGAAAGCCGCGCAAGATAAATTAAATGCTCCTGATGATGTTTTGGAATATATAGCGAGCAAAATTTCAACAAATATTCGCGAATTAGAAGGAGCTTTAATTCGCGTTACTGCTTTCGCTAGCTTGAATCGCCAAGGGGTTGATTTAAGCCTTGCTGAAATAGTTCTTAAAGATTTAATACCTAATGAATCTAACCCTCAAATAACCGGGGCCACGATCATGGCTCAAACTGCTGCTTATTTCAGCCTTACGCTGGATGACCTTTGCGGAACCTCTCGCTCCCGGGTGTTGGTCAACGCCCGTCAAATAGCGATGTATTTATGTCGCGAGCTCACAGAGCTCTCTTTGCCTAAAATTGGGCAAATGTTTGGGGGTAGAGACCACACGACAGTGATGCACGCCGATAGAAAAATTCGCCAGTTAATGGCCGAGCGTCGATCTATCTATAACCAAGTGACAGAGCTAACCAATAGAATTAAACAGCAGGCGAAAAGTAGTTAAATGTCCGTTTTAAGACTTTTGCCCCCAGCCTGGGGGAAAGGTGTGGATAACTGTGGATAAAGGAAGGGTTTTTGTGGGTAAAGGTTTCTTTTGTTCTGTTTCTAACTTTTTTAAAAAGGTTGGTTCTTGCTCAAAGGTTGGTTCCTCACAGAAGTCCTATGTTTATTAACAGTGTAAAAACTTAATAAAAGGTGCTGACCAGCGTTTTTGTGGTTTTTCCACAAAAAAGTGGTGTGGCTACTACTACTACTTATATCTATTACATCAACCTGTGTGGAGAACAAAGAAGGTAAGACTTGAAAAGGTGTGAACCATCAAGGAGAGTTAAGGAACTACCTAAAGGGGGCGTTTGTGAAATTCATTGTTGATCAACACGCTTTAGCTGACGCCGTAAGTTGGGTTTCAAAAAGCTTACCCACCCGCCCTATTAACCCAGCTTTGCATGGGATTGTTATTGAGGTCGACAACAATAAGGTTCACCTCTCTGCATCCAACCAAGAAAAATCAAGCAAAGCAGATTTCTCTGCAGATGTAACCGAAAATGGAAAAGTATTAGTTTCAGGTCATTTACTAAACGAAATTTCTCGATCACTGCCCAATAAACCAGTAACGGTCCAATTAGATGGCGCTCGAGTTCTTGTTACCGCCGGAAGCGCGAAATTTACACTTCCAACAACAGATGCTGAGACTTACCCAACATTGCCTGAAATCCCAGAAATAACTGGCGTTATCGCTTCCAACGTTTTCGCTAAAGCTGTTCTGCAAGTTGCAACTGCTGCAAGCAAAGACGAATCTTTACAAAAATACACAGGTGTATTTGTTCAAATCAAAAACGACACAATCACCTTAACAGCCACAGATAAATACCGTTTAGCGATTTGTGAAGTTCAATGGGAGGCAACACACCCAAACTTAGAACTCACTGCACTGCTTCGAGCGCGGACGTTAGAAGATGCAGCTAAATCACTTACAACATCAAAAAATGTTTCAATCTACTTAACACCCAACACAGCGAAAGAACACTTGGCCGGTTTTGTTATCGACGGAAAATCTTTAACATCAAGAATGTTAAACGATTCTTACCCGGAATACTCAAAAGTTATCCCAACAGAATTTACATCTACAGCGATAATCGAAGTAGCACCATTATTAGATTCTGTTCGCCGAGTAGCTTTAGTAACAGATAAAACAATCCCGCTACGTTTAACCTTCACACCAAATAGGTTAGAACTCGAAGCTGGTTCCGCTGACGGAAAAGGCATCGGAGAAGAAGGTTTAAATATTATCTTAAACGGTGAACCAATCACTATCGCGTTTAATCCAGAGTTTTTAATGGAGGGTTTAAACGCAGTAGGCACTCCATTTGTAAAAATTGCATTCACAACCGCAACAAAAGCTGCAGTCTTAACTGGAATCCCCACAGCCGATGGTAAAGAAATAGATAACTACAAATACATTTTAATGCCGACTCTTTTACCCCGTAAATGAATGCACTTAAAAAGGTTAACTCTTTCCAACTTTAGGTCATACCAAAACTTAGATCTCGAATTGGAACCTGGCACAACCACGCTAATTGGCGACAATGGTTCAGGTAAAACAAATATCGCTGAAGCCATCATCTATCTTTCACAACTTTCATCCCACCGAGTATCAACCAACCAACCATTAATTCACCTCGGAGCAGAACAAGCGATCATTAAAACCATAATAAAAAAAGAAAATAGAATCTTAGAAATTGATTTAGAAATTAACGCCAAAAAAAGTAACCGAGCTCAAATAAACGGCAATCCAGTCCGAAGCCAAAAAGAAATACTAGGAGCATGCCAAAGTGTTTATTTCTCGCCAGAAGACTTAGATCTTGTTCGAGGCGACCCATCACAAAGACGCACGTTTATGGACCAATTGCTTATAACCCGAGCGCCCCGTCTAGCGGGCGTTATTAGTGACTATGACAGAGTTGTAAAACAACGCAACGTACTATTAAAAACGAGAGCACCACAAAGCGCTCTCAACCCATGGAACGAACAACTTATATCAATAGGGGCAAATTTAACGGCGCAAAGGATTAATTTATGTGAGGTTTTAAATCCCTTTGTGTACGAGAACTATAAAACTTTAAATGAAGTTAAACCGGCTGAAATATCTTATAAATCTTCTATAAATAATTTAACCTCAAATATAGAAAACAACGCAAATATTTACAAAGAAAGCGTTCAAGAACTTCAGTACCAAGAGATCGAAAGGGGAACAACCCTTATTGGCCCACACAGAGACGACCTCAATTTACAAATTGGGCAATTCCCAGCAAAAGGGTATGCAAGCCATGGTGAATCCTGGTCTATGGCAATCTCACTTAAACTTGGTGCGTTTTCTCTACTAAGAAAAGAAGGGTCAGAACCAATTTTGATTTTAGACGACGTGTTTGCTGAACTTGATTCCACTCGCCGCGCACATCTTATGGAAGCAACACAAGTAGCAGAGCAAACCATCATTACAGCAGCTGTTGAAGAAGATCTTCCAGAAGGCTTAAATACAGTACGCAGGTATATTGAGCCAGGGCGAGTGACAGAACGGAAAACCCAGTGACAAAAAAAGATTTAGCGCTGGAAATATTTAGATCTTTTCAAACCGGCAAACGAACTCGAAAAAAAATCGTAAAAGAAAGTCAAAATAAAGCTTCAGACCCTCAACTTTTATCGGAACTTTTCTCAAATATAATCCGCGACCGCGAATGGGAAAACCCACTAGCTGAAGGAAATTTATTT
>CAEZXT010000001.1_pt1 | contig 40754 bp, 43 predicted proteins | sample 7265321 | NCBI WGS metagenome assembly CAEZXT01 (sample SAMEA6813915, study PRJEB35770) | uncultured Actinomycetes bacterium | biome: Freshwater; feature: Freshwater reservoir; material: water | place: Czech Republic | collected 2017-04-14 | depth 30m m | reverse complement strand
TGCGGACGATCTCTTCAACTTCTTGTGCAACCTGCAAATTTATTGGACGGGGCATGCCATGACTAATAATTGTAGATTCAAGGGCGACTATGGGGGTTTTAGCTTTTAGCGCATGAAGAACTTCTTGTGAATAGTTCAGCGCCGAGAATGTTTCAGTCACGGGGTTACGATACTGGATTTAATGAGAGGATGACACTGTGCATTTAGCCGATATAGCACCATCCATCTTTTCAACTCTTGGTGTGCCCGATAGTGACAACCGGATGAACATAGATTCGAGTCCCAGTGGTCGCGAATGCCTTTTTCTCATTGATGGTCTTGGCGCATCGGTTATTAACGAATACAGAGATTTACTTCCGTCACTTTCGAGTATGCATTCATATTCGCCATTACAGAGTTCTTTTCCAACAACAACGGCAACCGCGCTTGCCACTCTCACAACTGGGCAGCTGCCAGGTGTGCATGGAATGTTGGGATACACCGTTCGCGTTCCGCGAAGTGGAGGAAGAATTCTTAATGCCCTTAAATGGGATGAGCGTGTAGATCCAGAGAATTGGCAGCCAGTGGAAACTCTCTTCCAAAAAGCAGAAAGAAGCGGAATTTCTGTCTCTCACGTCGCTGCAAAGAGATATGAAAATTCTGGTTTTACGCGTGCCGCATTTCGCGGAGCACAGTACAAAGGTGCGAATATTCTTACCGATTTAGTCGACGAGACTAAGAAAGCGTTGCGCGAATCTCCCTCATTTGCTTACATCTATATCAATGATCTAGATGTAGCAGGACACAGCGATGGTGTTGGATCACAAAAATGGCTAGATGCATTGGCCTACGTTGAACTTCTTACGCGTTCTCTTATTTCTAATCTCCCAAAAGGGACTCGTCTTTGGTTAACAGCAGATCACGGAATGATAAATACTGACGAGAAAATTACTATGGGCGAGAACAACCCACTACTTGACGGAGTGGAGCTCATTGCAGGTGAACCACGAGCGAGGCACCTCTATTTACCAGTCGATCAACTGGGAAACTCCAGCCACGTTGCACAAACTTGGCGTGATTTTCTAGGCGAGAGAGCAGATATTTACACGCAACAAGAAGCAATCGACGCAGGCCTCTTCGGAGATGTTCTCACTGCTGATGCCAGAGATCGCATGGGAGACATTCTTGCAATCGCTAAAGGCAACGTGGTGTTGATCGAAGCAGGGCGAAAAGAATTGGAATCTGCGATGGTTGGCCACCACGGAGGATTAACCGATGCTGAAAAACTTATCCCGCTTTTATCTTGCGAAACTAATTAAAGGTCTGAACTTTCGTCGTTCTTTTTGCTCGTTCCAAACATGATTTCGTCCCATGAGGGAACTTTTGCTCTGCCGGTTACTCCATCTTTTGCCGCTTCTTGATCAGGAGTCTCGCGAATAGCAACTAATCGAGGACCTTCGCGTCCAATCGTAGGTTCTGGTGCACGCGTTTGTGCTGGATGATTTCCATAAACCAAACCATGATCGGTGGAACGTGCGGGTGCAACTTCTTCGCCCAGCATCCATCGAGCATCATCATCGAGGGCAACTAAGGCTCGACGAGTGAGATCAAAACTCCAGTCGGCGGTGCCAACTCCATCGCGATTTGGATAGCTGATTCGAAGTATCCAGCTTCCATCTTCTAAGCGCCATGTAGACCATTCGACAGCGTTCATATCAACTTGTCTTGGAGCGAGTCTGGCGATGATGACATCGGCGAAAGTGATTGGATCACGTCCGCTTTCTTTACGCATGACAACTGACTGAGCAAGATCAATGATGTAAATGCGCTCTTGCAATATTGGCCCGGAAAAACGTTCTATTTTTTCAATTCCACATCGGGCATCGCGCGCGATAGCTTCCATAGGTTCGCCAGATCGCAAACGTGCTTGAATCTCGCGAACTGAAATAGTTTCTGTTTCATTCTCGACCACTGCGGATAAACGCGGTTGATTTACAGTTGCGCGCAAAGTATCGCTGATGCGCAACGTAAATTGACCATCTTCACCGTCGGCTAACGTCAGGTGCGTTCCATCTTCGGATTTGCCTGTTAGGCGTAGTTCGCTCACGCGGCTGAGCGTAATCTATTCCAGGTCCGAAAGTAGGTAAGAGCCAGGACCATTCCCGACACCATGCACCCAAAAGGAACCCAAAATGCAAGATGCGCACCATGGTTATCGATGACCCACCCAGTCAGTGCGCTAGCAAAGGCCCCACCCAAGGGCATGCCTGCAATAACCCAGGCAAGAGTTTCAGTTATTTGCGCCGGAGGCACTGCAGTTTCAGCAACTCCATAGGCGGAAACGATAAGGGGGGAAATAGCTAAACCATTACAGAAAAGTGCAAGCGCTAAAAACCCAAAATTTGTAACAAAAATCAATGGGAAAGAAAGTGCAGTCAGTGCAGTGAGAAATATGAGGAATCGACTCGCGAGATCGATCTTCCATTTGATAACTCCATGGAATATCGCAGAAACCCCACTTCCGGCCGCCCAAATTGCAAGTAGTAGACCAGTGCTAGAAGGTGAGCCATGTTCTTGCGCGAACGCGACAACAACAATTGCAACAGCGCTGAAAAATCCTCCAATAAAAATTGAAGGAACAACCACCGCTTGGACTGCTGTGTTTTTCATTACTGCAGGATGAGGTGCGTGCTGATCGCGTGGATGAGGTGGCGGTTCAGTATGAGTTTGCAATGCAAATGATGTAGTGCCAACAAACATGAAAATTAGGCCCACGATGAGAGCGGCAGAGGGGGCAATCGAAGTAGCGCAAAAAGTTGCGATGACTGGGCCAAGAATGAAAACGAATTCATCCATCAAACTCTCATAGGAGTAAGCAGTATTGATCAAGGTCCTGTTCTCGCCAAGGGCCCAAAGCCAACGCCGTCGCACCATACCGCCTGCGTTTATAACCGTTGCTTCTGCAAAAATAATTGACACAAACCAACTCCATACTGGAGCGTCGAGATTCACGAGAGCAATGAATAGCGTTAAAAATCCAATGCGAATTGGAATTGCATATGAAAGAGTGCGTTTCTGGCCAATTCGATCAGCAGTTCTAGACCAGAACGGCATTGCTATGGCAACGACAACAGAGCCAACAGCAGCAAGGGCCCCTGCAACAGTGTACGAACCACTGGCATGAACAACGATAAAAATGAGAGCCAGTGAATCCATAGAAATCGGCATACGCCCGATAAAGCCAGCAAGTGAAAAGCGAAGTCCTCCTGGCGTTTGGAAAAGTTCCCGGTAAGGCGTAAACATGTTCCAGAGCCTATAACTTGTTAGAGTGCTCGTATGCCACATTCACTGACGCAAGCGCAATCAAGGGATTTGTTAGCGCTAGCTGCGCGCGTAGCGCGTGAGGCTGGCGAATTACTTATGAATAGGCCAGTTACCTTCGATATTTCTGCAAAAACGTCGGCACTTGATTTTGCGACTCAGATGGATAACGCAAGTGAAAAGTTAATCGTTGATGCACTTTTGAAAGTGCGACCACAGGATGGAATCGTTGGCGAAGAAGGCGCGTCAAGGCCGTCAACTTCTGGAATCACATGGGTGATTGATCCCATCGATGGAACAGTCAATTACTTGTATGCACTGCCAGGATGGAATATCAGTATTGGTGCGCGAGATGAAGTTGGCCCACTTGTTGGAGTCGTGCACGCACCAACAGTGAACTCAACGTGGACTGCAATACGTGGAGAAGGTGCCTTCTTTAATGGAGTACCTATTTACTGTAATGATCCGATAACTCTCGACCGAGCACTTATTGGAACGGGATTTGAATACGATGTTGCAAAACGTGTTGAGCAGGGGAGAGTTGTTGCCAATCTACTTCCATTGATTAGAGACTTACGTCGCATGGGTTCGGCTGCTGTTGATTTATGTTATGTCGCAATGGGTGCATTTGATGGATTTTATGAGTCAGGACTTAAGGAGTGGGATAGCGCTGCGGGTGGGCTGATAGCCACTGAGGCTGGAGCAATTGTCACCACAAATGAGGCTGGAATTACCGTCTGCGCCGGACCTGCCCTTCACCCTGCGCTAGCCAGAGCCATCGAAGGCTCAGCACCGATTTAGCCTTATGAGGGGTGCTGTGGCAAGATAAGCGCCCTACGCCAGTTACACCTAACTTGGCGTTCGCGATATAGATCGCCATGATCGATGATGAGGACAAGAAATGAACGTGCTTGATGCTGTAGACGCTCTCTCCCTTCGCAAGGATATTCCTACTTTCCGTGCGGGAGATGAACTCAAAGTCCACGTTCGCGTTATTGAAGGTAGCAAAAGTCGCCTTCAGGTGTTCCAAGGAATTGTTATTCGTCGTCAAGGAGATGGCGTTCGCGAAACTTTTACAATTCGTAAGGTTTCCTACGGTGTTGGAGTTGAACGTACCTTCCCAGTTCACACACCAGTAATTGAAAAAATTGAAGTTGTTCGTAAAGGCGATGTTCGTCGCGCCAAGTTGTACTACCTCCGCGACCTGCGTGGAAAAGCTGCCAAGATTCGCGAAAAGCGTGGTGCTGGTGATGAAATTCTTTCTACTCCAGATCGCGTAGAGGCAGTAGAGGAAATTGTTGCCCAGGCACCTGCAGAAGATATTGCTGAGCAGACCGAAGAAGCTTCCGCCGAGCAGGCGTAATTTTTCGTAATGCCACGCAAGGGATCAGTCCTTCGCGAGTTTCCTATACTCGTAGTTGTCGCACTCTTAGTTTCCCTATTAATCAAAACTTTTCTCGTACAGTTTTTTTATATCCCCTCCGGCTCCATGGAAACCACTCTGCAGATTCAAGATCGTGTTGCAGTAAATAAAGTTCCATTCATCTCAAAAACAATTAAGCGCGGTGATGTCGTAGTTTTCCACGACCCTGCCAATTGGCTAGGAGAAGCGCCACAGAGCGTCGAACCTTTCCTGATTTCCAAAGTTCGAGAAGGACTTATTGCAGTTGGCGTTCTTCCGGACCCAGCAAAGCAACATTTAGTAAAGAGAGTCATTGGGGTCGCTGGGGATCACATTATTTGTTGCGACAAGACCAAACATCTCATTATCAACGGAGTTTCAGTTAAAGAGCCTTACATTATTAAAGGTGATGACCCAAGTGATACTGAATTTGAAGTCACCGTACCTAAGGGCAAGATTTGGGTGATGGGTGATCATCGTTCAGCAAGTGCCGATTCTCGATATCACACAGATGATATTAATGATGGATTCGTTCCTGTAAACAAAGTTGTTGGTCGAGTAGTTGCAGTTATCTGGCCATTGCGTGATGCAACAATCATTCATCGCATCGATGTAATTAAAAAGGGCTAAATACGGCCAGCGCTATGAAAGTTATTGAGCGCAAACTTATTGAGGCTGGAATTTCCCCCATTGCCGGTGTTGACGAGGCCGGTCGCGGGGCTTGTGCAGGACCACTGCTAGTTGCCAGTGTTATCTTAAAAGATCCATGTGATCCAGCGCTTGCACCAATTCGAGATTCTAAAGAGTTAACAGAAAGTGCTCGAGAAAAACTCTTTGATCTCATTCACGAACAAGCACTTGCAATTTCAATAATCGAAATATCTGCACAAGAAGTAGATTCAAGGGGAGTACATGCCGCGAATTTAGACGGCATGCGACGAGCAGTGCAAGGTTTAGATTCTGCCCCGCGATATGTACTAACAGATGGTTATGAGATTGCAGGTTTGGGAATTCCTGCCCTTGCAGTGTGGAAAGGAGATCAAGTAGTAGTGTCTATTAGCGCTGCGTCGATTATTGCGAAAGTAACTCGTGATAGAGCTATGCGAGATTTAGATGCCAGATATCCAGGCTACGGATTTGCTCGACACAAGGGTTACATCACGGCAGCTCATTCAACTGCGTTGCGAACTTTGGGTCCATGCTCGGATCATCGTCGATCCTTTTCAAATGTAGCCGAAGTTATAAACAGTTCGAACCTTTCCACAAAGTAGAAACAAACTATCTAGAGCTTTGCCCTAGTGAGATTAATCTGCCGAAACTATGGCAGATACACGTAAAACAGATACCAGGAACATCGCGCTCGGTAAATTTGGAGAGGATGTTATTGCGAATTTTCTGCAACAGCGTGACGTGCAGATACTTGAACGAAATTGGAGGATCAAGGAAGGCGAGATAGACATCGTTGCCCTTTATCCCAACGGAACGATTGCATTTGTAGAAGTAAAGACCCGCTCGTCTCTTGCATTCGGTCAGCCACTAGAGGGAATTTCTCCCATAAAAATGGCTCGTCTACAACGGTTAAGTTTGGCATGGAGGGCTTGTCACTCACGGCGCTGGAGAAGTTTCCAGATTGATTGTGCTGGAGTATTGATCGATAAGGATGGTTCTCACATCATCGAATATCGAGCAAACGTCTCATGAGTCTGGGTCAAAGTTTATCTATCGCCCTCGTAGGTCTCACTGGGCATGTAGTTAATGTTGAAGTAGATATTGCAGACGGGCTTCCTGGCTACACGCTTTTGGGATTACCCGATACGGCACTTACAGAGTCTCGAGATCGCATTCGCTCAGCGCTAGTGAACAGCGGCGAAGTTTGGCCAAATAAGAAAGTAATTGTTTCGCTCTCTCCTGCTTGGATGCACAAAAGTGGTTCAGGTTTTGATTTACCCATTGCAATATCGCTCTTATTAGCTTCAGGTGTAATTCCATCAGAACGAAGTTCGGAAATTGTCTATATAGGAGAACTTGCATTGGATGGGCGCATTCGAAGTGTTCGGGGAGTACTGCCATCACTTATTGCTGCATACAAAAATGGAATTCGATCCGCTGTCGTTCCGTTAGCGAATTTCGGGGAGGCTGCGTTGATGTCAGAGATGGTTGTTGTTCCAATGCCAGATATCGCAACGTTATTACATTGGCTGCGAACAGGTGAGCGCGCACAAGTACGAAAACTTGAGTTAGAAGTAGATGAGGAAGACGATTCGCTCGATTTTAGTGATGTAGCGGGTCAAGATGGCGCTCGTTTTGCTGCAGAGGTTTCTGCAGTGGGAGGACATCATCTTCTACTTATCGGACCGCCGGGAGCGGGTAAGACCATGATCGCGCAACGTTTGCCAGGTATCTTGCCACCTCTTTCACGTGAAGAATCTCTTGAAGTAACTGCTCTGCATTCAATTGCTGGTGGATTAAGTATTCGCTCGCCTTTATCGACATGTGCCCCATTTATTTCTCCCCATCACACTGCCACTCGTGTAGCAATGGTTGGCGGAGGTTCGCACCAGATCCGTCCTGGTGCATGTTCCTTGGCCCATCGTGGAGTCCTGTTCATTGACGAAGCACCCGAATGCGGAGTTGGAGTTCTAGATTCATTACGGCAACCACTTGAATCTGGCTCTATCACGATTGCAAGAAGCGTTGGAAGCGTGGCGTATCCGGCGCAATTCATTTTGATACTTGCCGCAAACCCATGTCCCTGTGGAATGTTTTCAGGTCGTGGCCGCAATTGCACATGTTCATCGCACCAAGTCAGACGGTATTTAAGCAAACTTTCAGGGCCACTCATGGATCGCATTGATTTAAGAGTAGAAGTTGAACCACTTGGCCGAGTGCAACTGATGCACGACGAACTTGGAACATCAAGTGCGCAGATAAGGCAAAGAGTCATGAATGCGCGCTCCTTTGCTACTCGAAGATTTATCAACGAGAGTTGGACGTTAAATGCTCAGATTCCAAGTCGGGCACTGCGAACTGTGTATCAGCCCGAAACTAAAGCGATGAACTTTCTTCATTCCGAATTAGATAAAGAGCACATATCGGCAAGGGGTCTCCACAAAATTATGCGGACCGCATGGAGCATCGCCGATTTATCCCAACATCCCAAGCCAACACTTGAAGATACGCAACGAGCATTTGCCCTTCGTGAAGGAGTAGGCATATGAATACTTTGCATGCAAGAGCGCTCCTCTTTTCAGCCATTGAAGGTGGAAATACGTTTTGGAATCGAGAAATTGTTACACATGGCCCAGAAGCTGTTGTTCAAAGAATTCGAGAAGGCGGATACGTCAATGGTAAAAACGAAAGAGCTGTAGCGGCGATTAAGAACAATCATCCAGAGGCGATACTGGAACTAATACAAAGAACAGGTGCTCGTTTCATTACGCCAGAGGAAACAAAGTGGCCATTGCTAATCAATGATTTAGCAACTCCACCTATCGGTCTTGTCGTTAAGGGAAATATCAGCGCTCTTTCGTATTCATCATTGGCCATAGTAGGAACTCGAAATCCAACAAACTATGGAGTTCGAATCGCAGGAGATTTTGCTGCTGGATTTGTTGATCGTGAATGGGCCGTAATTAGTGGAGGCGCATATGGAATAGATTCCTCTGCCCATAAAGGCGCACTGATTGCAGAAGGAATCACGATTGCAGTTCTGGCAACTGGCGTAGATGTTAATTACCCTGCCGGCAACGTAAGGCTATTTGCTGAAATTGCAGAAACAGGTGCTCTCATCAGTGAGGTAATGCCTGGAGTGCATGCCGTTCCTGCACGTTTTCTCACTCGCAATCGATTGATTGCTTCGCTTTCTAAAGCCACACTTGTTGTCGAAGCTGCATTTAGAAGTGGTTCATTGCGGACGGCGCGAGACGCATCTGAATTGTTGCGCCCAGTGATGGCCATTCCCGGACCAATTACATCTCCCACCAGTGAAGGTTGCCATCGACTCATAGGTGAGCGTGTTGCTGAAATAGTTACATCGGTTGCGGATGCGATGGAGTTCGTCAGTGCGATTAGATGAGAGACTTAGCACGTGAGCGAATTTCTATCTGGTTTTGTTGCCATTGTTGGGCGACCAAATACGGGTAAGTCCACATTAATTAATGCCCTCGTAGGTAGCAAGATTGCAATTACATCTCCGCACCCCAACACCACTCGTCACGCAATTCGCGGGATCGTACATGGACCTAATTACCAGGCCATTTTGGTAGACACTCCTGGAATTCATAAACCCAAAACTTTGTTAGGACATCGCCTAAATGCGGTTGTAGGTGAAAGCATGGATTCGGTAGATGTGATTCTTATGTGTATGCCTGCAGATGAAAGTTTTGGAACAGGCGATGATTTCATTATTGCCGAAATTGCTAAGCACCCACGAAGCAAAAAAATTGCAGTGGTTACTAAGACTGATCTAATGAATAAGGCTGAACTTGCTCAAAAGTTGATGAATATTTCTGCACTTGCAAAGGATTTCACATGGGACGAGATTGTTCCTGTCTCTGCAGTGATTCATGATCAAGTTGAGTTACTTACCGAACTCATCGGAGGCTTACTTTCTCCGGGACCCGAGTTCTACCCAAAAGATATGATCAGTGACCAAGGTCAAGAAAAATGGATTTGCGAATTGATTCGTGAAGCGGCGTTGCGAGATGCCAGACAAGAATTACCACATTCCATTACGGTCACTATTGATGAGATGTCGCAACGTGAGCAAGAGGGTGACAAACCATTTTTCGATATTCATGCAACGATACATATCGAACGTGATTCGCAACGAGGGATTTTGTTGGGACATCAAGGAGAGCGGCTTAAAGATATTGGTACTCGCGCAAGGGCGGACATCGAAAGAATTCTTGGCGCACGAGTATTTCTGGGCTTACATATTAAAGTGTCAAAAGAATGGCAAAGAGATCCTAAATTGCTTGAACGTTTAGGTTTCGGAGAAAACTAGACCTTAGACGTTTTGCGACTTGCAAGATATGAACCGTAAAGTACAAGTGGCAAACCGATGCCAATTCCGAGAGTAAATGGCTCACGCAAAACCAACACTCCAAGCAATACAGCAACAGCCGTATTGAGGTATGTAGTGAGTGAAGCGCGCGCTGGTCCAATTTCCTTGATGACGATAAAGAAAAGTATGAAGGCAAGAGCTGTACAGAAAAAACCTAACGCTATTACAGAGAGAATTGCCTTTGTTGGGACAGCTTGCGTCGGCCACTGCATAAGCGCAAACGGAGCAGTGATTAATCCCGTTATCGCCATAGCGATTCCGTTAAACGCTATCCCCGAGACGTCAGGAAGTTTGCGAGTGATCATATTTACAGCAAATGCATAGCTTGCTGAAGCAAAGATTACGAATGCAATGGCCCAAAGTGCGCTATCTCCGGTCAGGCTTTCGATCCCAACTAGTAAGAAAATACCAACAAATCCGACAATGAGTCCGATGAGGCGAGTGTGATGCCAAACAGTTTTGTCTCCATGCATTGATGCAAAAATTGATGCCCAAATTGGAACTGTCGCAATTAAAATTCCAGTCAAACCTGAAGAGATGCTGGTTTCGGCCTTTGCAATCAACATTAATGGGATAAGCATTTCTGCAATTGCGTAGGGAATTATGTATTTCAAACCACGAACTGCAGACATAAAAGTTTTTTGTTTAATTGCAATAGGAATCAAAATCATTGCACCCATTGTTACCCGAATGAAAACAACCGTTGCTGGGCTGAAATCACGAACGGCAACGCGTATCAGGAGGTAGGGAGTTCCCCAAAGGATTCCGACGATGGAGAAGAGAATCCAATTCTTGCGTGACATGAAATGGCGATTTAGTTCTTGAGTAGTTCACGAATAAAGCGCGAACAATCTGTAATGGCCACGGCAGTTGTAGTGGTTACTGTTCCTAAATTGAAGAATCCATGAATCATTGTTGGGTAGTCCTTGTAGATTGTCTTAACCCCGGCACCCTTAAGAAGTGCTTCATAGGCAATGCCATCATCTTTTAGCGGATCAAATCCTGCGGTAATTACAATTGCAGGGGGCAAATCCTTGAAACTCTTGGCAATCATCGGAACTGCATAAGGGTTTGATTTGTCCTTTTCGCTGGCGAGATATTTGCCCCAGAACCATTGCATTCCCTGACGTGATAATCCATAACCAGTGGCAAACTCTTTGTAAGAGCTTGTATCAAAATCTAAACCATTACACGGATAGATAAGTAGTTGATAAGCAATTGATGGACCATTTTCGTCTCGCGCTCTGAGGGCAACGCCAGATGATAAATTGGCACCGGCACTATCGCCTCCTATGCCAATTCTTGCGGCATCAATTCCTAAATCCTTCGCATTGGCTTCAACCCACTGCAAAGTCGCAAAACAATCATCCATTGGTGTTGGGAAAGGGTGCTCCGGTGCTTTTTGGTAATTGACCGCAATGACAACACAACCAATTTCTTCGGCAAAGGCACTCAGTGTTGAATCGTAGATATCTACGAAATTCAGTACCCATCCGCCACCATGGAAATACACCAATGCTGGCAAGTTTGTATCAGCACTTGGTCGATAAATACGAATAGGAAGATCACCAGTTGGACCTGGGATAAATCGATTGGTAATCGAATGAATATCTCGCGCAGGTCCGGAAATTTGTAAAAAACGATATCGATTTGCGCGAATAACTTCTAATGGCGCTTCCCATGCTTCGGGTAGTCCAAGTGCTGCGCCAGCGTCAAGAAATTTTCGGAGTTCGGGAGCTAATGTCATAGGTGTTTTTAGCAGTTAAAGGAGCTAGGAAGCAATTCCAGTGTGATTCAATTCTAAAGCCGAGTACTCTTGAGGCATAAGCAGTTCTCTTTGTTGAATATTGGAGTACAAGCGGTGCGTATCGGGGTATTGACAGGTGGGGGAGATTGCCCAGGGCTCAATGCCGTTATCCGAGCAATTGTTCGCAAAGGTGTCAAAGAATACGGATTCGAATTTGTTGGATTTCGCGACGGCTGGAAAGGCCCTATTGAAAATCTAATAATGACTTTGGACGTTCAGGCAACTCGAGGAATTTTGCCGCGAGGTGGAACTATTCTGGGATCATCGCGAACGAACCCGTATGCAATTGCTGGTGGATCAAAAAAAGTTATTGAAAACCTTAAAGCTCTTGGAATTGATGCCCTGATTGCTATCGGAGGCGAAGATACTTTGGGAGTTGCGGCGCGACTTGCAGATGAGGGCGTCCATGTTGTGGGTGTTCCAAAGACAATTGACAATGATCTCAGCAATACCGATTACACCTTTGGCTTTGATACCGCAGTCAATATTGCTGTTGAGGCAATTGATCGATTGCACACCACCGCAGAATCTCACCATCGCGCACTTATTGTTGAAGTTATGGGAAGACATGCAGGTTGGATAGCTCTGCACTCTGGCATTGCTGGTGGCGCGGCATGCATTTTAATTCCCGAGCAAAAGTTTTCAATTGAAAAAGTATGTCAGTGGGTTGAATCTCGCTTCACAACAAATTATGCGCCGATAATTGTTGTTGCCGAGGGAGCAATGCCCATTGATGGGGAGATGGTGACAAAAGATCAAAGTTTAGATTCCTTTGGTCATGTGAAGTTATCGGGTATTGGCGAATGGCTGGCTCAAGAAATTCAAAGACGAACAGGCAAAGAAGCTCGGACTTCGGTTCTTGGTCATATTCAACGAGGCGGAACACCGACAGCTTTTGATCGTGTATTGGCTACCCGCTTTGGACTACATGCCATCACTGCCGTCCATGATGGGCAATGGGGGAGCATGGTTGCATTACATGCAACCGATATCGTGACCGTTCCACTTAAATCGGCTATCTCGAAGATTAAAACCGTTGATCCCGCCCTTTACAAGGAGGCTGAGATCTTCTTTGGCTGAGGTACTTATATATTAACCTCCGCGGTTACCGATTAACTCTCTAGGCTAGGACACTATGACAACCTTGGATACGCTCTTTGATTCCACTTTGATTGCGGCGCAACAGCCACAATGGCCGGGTGGTTCCGACGGTGCCCCGATTAAGAGCGCTGTTGCTGAATTAAAAAAACAACCGCCGTTAGTTTTTGCTGGCGAGTGTGACAATCTCAAAGCACGCATTGCTCAAGCGGCGTCAGGCCGAGGATTCTGGTTACAAGGTGGAGATTGCGCAGAAACTTTTGATGCCGCAACTGCTGATTCAATTCGCAATCGCATCAAAACAATTTTGCAGATGGCAGCGGTTTTACAATATTACTCAAGCTTGCCAGTAGTTAAAGTGGGCCGAATGGCAGGTCAATTTGCCAAGCCTCGTTCAAATGATTTTGAAACGCGCGGAGAGATCACCTTGCCTGCCTACCGTGGTGACGCGGTCAATGGTTTGGAATTCACCGAAAGATCTAGAACTCCAGATCCACAGCGCCTGCTCAAGGTTTATAACACTTCGGCATCAACCCTCAATCTTGTCCGTGCATTCACGCAGGGTGGTTTCGCCGATCTGCGCCAAGTGCATGAATGGAACAAAGGATTCATCCGCGATTCATCTGTTGGTGTTCGCTATGAGGAAATGGCAAAGGAAATTGGTCGCGCTCTAGAATTTATGAATTCAGCAGGTGTTGATCCTGAAGCATTTAAACGAGTTGAATTCTTCTCAAGTCACGAAGCCCTCATTATGGAATATGAAAAGGCTCTCACTCGTATAGATTCACGTACACAACTTCCGTACGACGTTTCTGCACATTTTATTTGGATAGGCGAACGTACAAGACAGCTCGATGGTGCTCATGTTGATTTCGCCTCAAAGGTTCGCAACCCAATCGGTGTGAAGCTTGGACCAAAGTCCACCGTTTCTGATGCGTTAGCGCTTATTGATAAGTTAGATCCAGATCGCGAACCAGGCCGTCTAACATTTATTACTCGAATGGGTGCTGCAAAAATTCGCGAAGCACTTCCTGCATTGGTTGATGGCGTAACAAAATCTGGTGCTCAAGTTTTGTGGGTATGCGACCCTATGCACGGAAATACGTACGAGGCTCCAACAGGCTATAAAACACGTCGCTTTGAGGATGTCATGGACGAAGTGAAGGGGTTCTTTGAGGTTCACAAATCTCTAGGTACGCACCCTGGTGGAATTCATATCGAACTAACGGGGGATGATGTTACGGAATGCGTTGGTGGTGGCGAGCAAATTTCACATGAAGATTTAGCAACTAAATATGAGAGCGCTTGCGATCCACGGTTGAATCACTCGCAGTCATTAGAGTTGGCTTTTCTAGTAGCGGAGATGCTTCGCGACCGTTAACCTAGTTTTGTGGCGCTCCTTACGACATCTTTAAAAACTCCGGTTGGCACATTGCATCTTGTGGCAGATGAGCATGTGCTCTTACGAACCTCTTTTGAAGAAATCGATCTGAATTCGGCAGATGTTAAACGCGTAAAATCCATCCCCGTTATTTCAGACTTAATTGCAGATTACTTTGACGGAGATATTGAGGCAATTAGCGCTATCACCGTGAGACAAGTAGGTCCCAAGTTTTCGCAGTCAGCGTGGAAAGCAATGCGCAAGATCAAGGCAGGAAAAGTCCTCTCCTATGCTGATTTAGCAAAGCGTGCGGGATCTGCAGATGCTGTCAGGGCCGCTGGGAGTGCATGCGCAAAAAATGCGATTGCAGTTGTTGTCCCTTGTCATCGAATTGTGAAGACGGGCGGCGCGCTAGGAAACTACGCATACGGTTTAGAGGTTAAAGAGTGGCTACTTCGACATGAGGGTGCGCTGTAAAAGTTTAATAAGGATTTCTGCAGATTTTTCCATTGCTTCATCATCGATATCTACATGTGTCACTAGTCTGCCAAATTTAGGCCCGAGGACGCTCACGAGAACTCCCTCTGATTTGGCAAGCTGAGCAAATTCACTTGCTGAAATCGGAAGGTCTGCAAAGTTGAGTCCAACGATGTTAGTTTGCACGTGATCTGGATTTACAAGTGATGCAAGAACTGAATTGAGTTGAGTGGCCAAGTATTTAGCGCGTCTGTGGTCGTCCACTAACCGGGTTTGATTGTTATCTAAAGCAAAGTGTCCCGCCGCAGCGAGAATTCCGACTTGGCGCATGCCTGCTCCGTATCGTTTTCTCCAGACTCTGGCCTTTGAAATTCGATCTTTTGTTGACAGCGCAATTGAGCCAACGGGCGCACCGAGGCCTTTAGAAAGACAGACACTGATGGTGTCGAAATATTTTCCATATTCTTTGAGTGCAACCCCGCTCGCAATATGTGCGTTGAAAATTCGCGCTCCATCTAAATGTAGGTACAAACCCAATTCTTGTGCGCCTTTGTGCAGTGCGCGAATTTCCTCTATTGGTTGAATCGTTCCGCCCCCGAAATTATGGGTGTTCTCAACTGCAATGGCAGTTGTGGAAACCAAATAAGAACCTGAATTTGGTTTGACCATAGATAAAGCATCGTGCGCACTGAGTAGGCCACGTTCTGCATGCCACGTACGCGTTGTAATCCCACTAAAAACCGCCGCCGCTCCAAGCTCTGCGCGAACAATGTGGGAATTAGTTTCGACGAGTAGTTCTTCACCGGGTGCAACGAGGGTGCGTATTGCTAATTGATTCGCAAGCGAACCAGTTGGAGCAAAGACACCTGCCTCTTTGCCAAACAGTTCAGCAACTCGCTCCTCCAGTGAATTCACTGTTGGATCTTCACCGTAAACATCATCGCCAACTGGGGCGCTGGCCATTGCTTGTCTCATGGGAACTGATGGCAATGTGACGGTATCGGAACGGAGATCAATCTGCATATTTTATTATCTCACGCCTGGTCCATGACAATGAAATACATTGCACTTACTACAAGAATTCCACCCAAAGATATTTGAAGCGTGAGACTTTCTCCACCAAAAAGGACTGCAAAGAGGGCAGCGAAAACAACTTCCATCGTCAATATAACGGCAACTTTTGTGGATGCCATATGTGCTTGCGACCACGTTTGAACAATGAACGCAATGGCTGTTGCGAAGATTGCAGTAAATATAACTACCGCCCAAACGCCTGCATCGGGAGGAGCTTGGTAGCCCTCTTTGAGTGAAGCGATTCCCGTCATGAGTGCACAGGTTCCTAATTGAACGATGGTAAGCGCGTAGGTATCGCGCCCTTTACTCCACTGTTCGAGGGCGATGATGTGAGATGCAAAAGCGATAGCACTTGCTAGAACTAATAACTCGCCCGTGCCTATGGACCAGCCATGAAGTGAGAGCAGTGCTAAGCCAACTGTTGCCATGGCAACGTAGAGCCAAGTTTTGCGTGAAATCTTCTGTTTAAGGATGAGTGCGCCAATCAAAGGAGTGGCCACTACGTAGAGACCAGTCACGAAACCCGTGACCGCTGCAGTAGTGCGAGCCAAACCTAAAGTTTGAAGAATGTATCCGGCTCCGAGAAAGCACCCTGCGAAAAATCCTTTCGCCAACATATCTTTCGTTAGGAGCTTAAGTACTCTCGGACGAAGAACAATCATGGCAACGACGGCTAACGCAAAACGCGAAAAAAGGAAACTGTTTACATCTTGACGCGTGATTGCACTCTTCATTAAAACAAAGGTCGAGCCCCACATCATCGAAACTGCAAGGAGAGCGAAAGGTGCCAGACGTAAACGTTTTGTCATCCGCGCAACTCCTTTAGGAGCGCAACTTCTGCGCCATGTTCGGTTTCATCCCCGGGTGTTTCCAAGATAAGGGGAGCGTTAGCAACTGCAGGATGCGCCAAGAGTTCTTTAAAAGGATCAATGCCAATCTTGCCTTCTCCTAGATTTTCATGTCGGTCCTTAAGAGCGCCACAAACGTCCATCGAATCATTTGCGTGGATGAGTTGAATGCGTTCTGCTCCAGCAATTGATACCAGTAGATCGAGTGTTTGCTTCATGCCACCTTTTTTTGCGATGTCATGACCTGCTGCAAAAACATGACATGTGTCGAGGCATATGCCAACTTTTGGATGGTATTCAAGAGCCTCTAAATAATTAACTAAGTCATCCAATTTTTTAACAAGTGATTGACCTTGACCTGCGGTTGGTTCTAGTAGCAAGGTAGGTGAATCATCTGGAAGTGCATGAAGTATCGGCATCATCCCTTCGTGAATTTGTTTCCATGCTTGCTTCACATGATTGACATCTACTGCTGAGCCAGTGTGAATAACTACTCCCAGTGCGCCAATCTCTTTTCCGCGCTTGAGAGAGTAGGCCGTTGAAGCCAAAGAATTTTCATACGTTCCAACTGTGGGAGATCCAAGATTAATAAGGAATGGCGCATGAACGTATGTGGCAATATCAAGCTCTAGCGCCTTGGTTTTAAAAGCATCATCGGCAATGGGATTTGATTCGGGCATTGCCCACCCGCGGGGATTAGATGCAAAAACTTGGATCGCTTCTGCTGAAATAGTCTTTGCGTAGTCAATCGATCGTTTTGCCATTCCACCTGTCGTCGGTACGTGAGCGCCGATACGCGGGCGGAGTGAAGACATTTGCTTACCCTACTGTGATGGTGACCTTACTGCCACGTTTAACTTTGGTTTTCTCGGCAGGGGAGATGTGAGTGACAAATTTCTTCTTATTCTTACCAGTGGGCACGACTTTTACAACAAGACCACTGTTTTCTAACATGCTTGTTGCTGCCCCTTGTTCTAGACCTCGCATACCTGAAGGAACAAATACCCATTCAGAACCTTGGGAGACGATAACTTCTACATCTGATCCTTTTGGTGCGGGAGTATTTCCTGGTGGAGTTTGCGAGATTACTTCACCGAGAAGAGCAGTATCACTAAATTCATATTTAATAGTTACATTGAATCCTGATGCTTCTAATTCGTTCAGTGCTTGGTCCCCAGTTTTTCCAATATAAGAATCAAGTGTTAGTTGCTGGATACCTTTGCTTATCGTGATGTTAATTGCCGTGCCTCGAGTTGCTTTTGTACCAGCTACTGGCGACGTTGAAATGATGGCGCCTTCTGGAATCTTGGGATCAAATGATTGCGTGGTTGTGCCAATAACGAGCGGGTCAGTTTGTATTAGCGCTGTTGCACTTTCGATAGTGAGACCCTGAAGTTTTGGAATGATGTATCTTTCTGCACCTTTTGAAAGATAAAGTGACACATCACCAGCTTCACTTATTCGACCTCCTCCACCTGGCTTAGAGGAGATAATTTTCCCTTTTGGAATATCTTCGCTAAATACTTCTTCGGCTATGTGATACGTCAATCCAAGGGGAGTAAGCGCTGCTTTGGCTTCCTTGATGTTCATGCCCGCTACGGATGGAACCACAACACGTGTTCCCGGCCCGACGAAGAGATACCAACTTCCAAGACCAAGGGCCAATACAACAAAGAATGCGATCCATCGGTTACGTCTAATTCGTGCGCTGGTACGACGTTTGCGCTCACGCGCGGTTTCCGACGTGCTCTCGCGCGCAGTTTTCTTTGCCACCATGGGTTCTACTCTTTCAGAAGTTTGTGCTTTATTCTCTTTCGAAACTCTTGCTGGCTCTCGAGATTTATCACGTACGGGTGCTGAATTGAGATCTAATTCAAAGCTGAGCTGTCTGCGCTTTGGATCGATTATTGCTTCAACCTGCCTTAACTCTTGCAGGAACTCTTCGCCGTCTCTAGGGCGATCGTCAGGATTGGTACTAGTTGCTCGGACAATAAGGGCATCGAGGGCTGGGGGAATATCAGGATTCAATGTGGACGGTGCAGGAACTTTGTCGTTGACATGTTGATACGCAATATGAATTGGTGATTCACCGTCGAAGGGTTTTCTGCCGGTAAGTGCTTCAAATGCAACGATACCCAATGAATAAATATCGCTGCGAGAGTCGGCAACTCCGCGTTGCACCTGCTCTGGAGAGAGATAAGAAACGCTTCCTAGGATGACGCTTGATTCTGCTGTCATCGTGTTGCCAATGAGATCACCGCGGGCTAATCCGAAGTCGGCAAGTTTCACGCGACCAGATTGAGAGATAAGAATGTTTTCCGGTTTGATATCACGGTGCACAATTCCAATTTTATGTGCTGCCGCTAGCGCACTAAGAATTGGTGTCAGGAAATGTAAGAGTTCTTGGGTTGAAAGCTGCCCTTTCTCGAATAAATAATCTCGTAGCGTACTTCCCTCAACTAGTTCCATTACAAGAAACACTGCTGGGATTCCGCTTTGATTCCAACCTTGATCTTGAACTGCAACAATATTTGGATGCGAAAGCGCTGCTGCGGCCTTCGCTTCACGAATAAATCTGCTTACAAACTCTTCGTCATTTGCTAGGTGCTCGTGCATAATTTTGACCGCAACTTTTCGGTCTAAGCGTGTGTCAGTAGCTTCGTAAATTGTGGCCATGCCACCGCTTGCAATCTGGCGGATTAGCTCATAGCGCCCATCGATGAGTTCGCCGGAAAGATCTGACACGGAGAAATCTTAGTTAAGAGATTGATTTCTCAGGCGATGGCGCGCTGTTTAGGCAATCGTTGACAGCACAAAATCTGCATTCTTGCGGGTTTCATCTTGTGTAAAAAGTTTCTCTTCGGCGATCTGCCATTGCTTCATTTCCTGGCTAATATCATTACCATCTCGCTCAAGAACTCTTTGCAATCCAATTTCTGCTTCGATATCCAACCAAATTGTCGCCGAACTAAACTCTCGAACAATTTTCTGGCAACTACCCACACCCTCAATGATGATTAAGTTGGAAGGAGAAATGACTCGATGTGAATCAAAAGATGAACTTTGCCAATTGAAAATAGGAAGCAGGAACTCTTTCTCAGCTGAGATGGATTCGAGTAAATCTGTAAGGGTTTGAGTGAGTTTGGGGCCAAGCGCCGAATCCCACCCCGAGTAAACATCATCGAGTGCAATGACTGTGACATCCCGAGGCCCACTAAATCCAAGGAAAAGTTCATGAGCCAAGGTAGTTTTCCCGGCTCCGGCCCGCCCATCGATTGCAATCAGATGAGTAGTTCCGCATCTTGGTGGAGAGTTCAGAGTGAGTTCTATTTCAGAGATGAGATTCATTTTTGCGCGGTTTTACTCAGCCATCCACGCCACCCAACTACGGCCATGATTGTGAATGCTAAATATAGAATTGATGTGAAGGCGTAACCCAGAATGAAATATTCGACGGTGGCAACTGCATCGACGATAAACCAGAGTGGCCAATTCTCATATTTTTCATAAACCATAAGTATTTGCGCGATGAAACTTCCTAAGAACAGGAACGAGTCAGACCATGTGGCAGCCGCTCCAATGCTGTGGAGAAATGGGGCAAGGGCAACCCAAGAAATAATGAGTGCGATAGCCCATAACAGCTTTGCTTTCTTGGTGAGCTTTCCTGGTACCGCACCCGTTGGTGCCCATCCATACCAACCCCATATTCCTGCGGCAATAAAAACCAATTGCAAAGTTGCACTTGCTATGAGATTTATTTTGAAAAAGAATATGCCATAGAGAAGACTGCTAATAATCCACCAGGGCCAAGTAGATCGTCTGCCAGTGATTGCAATGCCCACGCCAATAAATGAAGTGAATGCCGCAAAAAATTCCAGAAAAGATAGCTCATATCCCCAGATTGTGATCAGAGTGCTCATGTTCTTCCTTCCATATCCGCATTACCGGACTGGTTTAACGGTCGATCTGAGTTTCAGACCCTCTCAGCCATGTTGGCTCCCGTATGAATTACTGTAGCAACAAATTGCGCACTTAGTGAGCGCGAGCGATTAGGGCTCGTAGATAAGCCCTGCTCGCAACTTTTAATCTCTTTGAGGTAGATGTTTTTGCACGTTTAGTGAAAATGTCGTAGCCAATTCTCTCAACTTCATCAACAATGCCGCAATAAAGTTCGCTGGCAGCTTGAATGCAGGGCCTGCTCACAGGGGCTAGAAAATTAATTCCCGGATCTGCCTCTGCTTGAAGGGAGCGAACACGTGCAATTTGTTCTTTGAGGGCGGAAACTATTTCTGGAGTCAACACTCGACGCTCAAGCATTGCTCGATCAACACCGTGCGCCTTCAATTCATTAAGTGGTAAATACACTCGACCACGATCGAGGTCTTCACCAACGTCACGAATAAAGTTTGCAAGTTGGAACGCGGTACCAAGTTTTTCTGCAGGCTCATAAGCGCTTTCTGACATTGCCCCCAGAATTGGAACCATCTCTAGGCCAATGACACATGCAGAACCATAGACATATGTCATGAGCTCTTCGTAGGTTTGATACTCAGTGACAGTGAGGTCCATTGCCATTGACGCAAGAAAAGCGGTGAAGTGTTCGTGCGGAATTGCGAACCGTTGGACGGTATCAATTAAAGCTTTGCCGATTGGGTCGTTATTTTCCCCCGTTTCAAGACTTTTTAAGATTGAATCTGACCAACGTTGCAACTCACCCTTTTTTTGAGTTGGAGTGAGGTGAGATGCCAGGTCATCGACAATTTCATCGGCGTAACGTGCAAATCCATAAAGTGCATGGACAAATGGACGCTTAGCTTTTGGCAGAAGCAAAGTTGCGAGGTAGTACGTTTTTCCGTGAAGGGCATTGAGTCTTTTACATTCGGCATACGATGCGCGAAGTTCTGGATCCAATATCCCTGCTCGTGTGAGTTCATCCATCTATTTCACCGGGCCAACTATTCGCTCCGCCGCCAATCTTCCCGAGATTAAAACCATTGGCACGCCAACTCCAGGTTGAGTACCTGATCCTGCAAATACTACGTTTTCAAATCCTTGTGCCATGTTGCGAGGTCGGAATGGGCCAGTTTGAAAAAATGTATGTGCGCTGGCAAATGGTGCACCACGTTCCATTCCTTGGTTTTGCCAATCTAGGGGAGTAGTAAGGGATTCCACTTCTATCGAATCTCCAAAATCTGTGTATCCGCGCGCTTCGAGTGTCTTAATCATTTGATCGCGGTAAGGCCCACGCATTTTCTTCCAATCAATATCTGCATCTAGGTTGGGAGTTGGAAAGAGAACGTAGTACGAATGTTTACCAACGGGAGCTAGAGATGGATCGTCCTTTGAAGGAACGGTTACAAGAACACTGGGATCGGTCATGAGAACTTTTTTGTGAATCAGCTCATCGAAAACACCATCCCAAGACTCTCCAAAGTGAATATTGTGATGAGCAAGGTGTGAATATTCCTTCTTTGAGCCAACAAGCATCGTTACGCAGGAGGGTGAATATTTCAAGCGCTTTACCGTGGCAGGTGTTCGACCGAGTAAATCACGCCATGCAACAGGAAGATCTGGGTTAAGCACGAGAACGTCGCACTCAATGCGCTCACCTGAGGCTGTGATGACAGCTTGCGCTCTACCATTTTTGAAATCTACTTTGGTCACTTCTGAGTTGTACTTAAAAGTGATGCCATGTTTTTCACCAGCACGTGCTAGCGCCCTGGGGAGTGCATGCATACCGCCTTTTGGAAAATATACTCCGTTCACAGAATCCATATATGCAATCACTGCGTAAATTGCCAGCGCTTGCTGGGGGCTCACGCCGGCGTACATTGCTTGAAAGGAGTACACCTTTTGCAATCGGGGATCTTTGAGATATTGATTTACTTTTGGAGCTAATCGGCGAAAACCACCGAGTGCAATAAGACGCGCAAGATTAGGAGTTAAGAGATTCAGTGGAGAATCGATATTGCGATCAATGAAATCATTCATTTCATATTTGTATAACTTGGTTACGAAATCGACGTAGCGCCTGTAACCCATTGCATCGGAGGCACTGACATTCTTTGCAATTTCAGCTTCCATTTGGTTGGTATCTGCATGAATGTCCAGCTGAGAACCATCTGCGTAAAAGGCACGATAGAGAGGTGCAACAGGTGTGAGTTCCAACCAATCTGAAAGTTCTTCTCCTACGCTATTAAAGGCATCGTTTATCAGCGATGGCATTGTTAATACGGTTGGGCCAGTATCAAATGCGTAGCCGTCTTTTTTCAATAAACCGTTACGTCCACCAGGAACGCTTTCACGTTCAACAATTGTGACTTTTCGACCAGCTCCTGCAAGTCGCAATCCAGCACTAAGGCCCGCAAGCCCCGCGCCGACGATTACAACATGATCGGTAGGACCTTTTACTCGTGCTGGCATTTATGCGCTCCTGCGTACCGCAATCGAAGCAAGCTCATCCAAGAGAGCATGCGCTGAGGAGTCAATTTCATCACGGTTGAGAGCATCTTGCGCGGTGAGTGTTAATTTCTCAATGAGATCCTCAACATGTTGGCGCGCACCAGTTTCAGTAATGATGGTTCTGAGGGCTTCGACTCCCGTCGAATCCAATTCTTCAACGCCAAAGTATCGAGCAATGATTTTTTCCTGAGCAACATTTGCTCGGTCATGCGTCATCGCCATTAACACAGTGCGCTTTCCTTCTCGCAGATCATCACCTGCGGGTTTTCCAGTTGTTGCTGGATCGCCAAAAACTCCGAGAAGGTCATCGCGAAGTTGAAATGCTTCACCCAATGGAAGTCCAAATTCTGAATACATAGTCATAAGTGTGTGTCGTTGGCGCTCATCTGCAATCGCTAATGAAGCACCAAAATGGAGTGGTCTCTCGATCGTATATTTGCCCGACTTGTAACGAGCAATTTTGAGCGATCGCGCAACACTGGATGTTGCAAGTGCTTGCTCGTGAATATCAAGGAATTGCCCAGCCATAAGTTCAACGCGCATTTCATCGTGCACGCTTAATGATCGTACGAGAGTTTCTTGTGACAGCCCCGCGCTATGGAACATCTGATCGGACCAAACCAGAGCCAAATCTCCTAGTAAAATTGCAGCAGAGGCGCCGTATGCAGATGCAGAACCCGATAGTTCTTCTTGTTCATGAATAGATTCAAATCGACGATGCATCGCAGGTTTTCCACGTCGAGTATCAGACCCATCCATCAAGTCATCATGGATAAGAGCGCACGCTTGCAATAGTTCAAGGCTCGCAACAGCTTTGATAACAGCGCTATCTTCTGAACCACCTGCACCCAAATATCCTGCATAGGCAAAGAGCGGTCGTAAACGTTTTCCGCTATCGAGCAGGTATTCATTCATGGCTTCTGCCACGGGGGTGAGTTCGCTTCCGATCTCCCCGAGATACTGGGTTTGTTGCAAGAGAAAATCGGTCAGTTCACTTTGTACACTCATGCGAATGTGGGCTAAAGCGCGCTGTGGTTCAATCATCACGTAGTAACGGTACCCTCACTGTCCATAGTCGGCGAAAGGAGAGATGTGTCTGCCCCAACGATCTCTTTTGAGTTCTTCCCACCCAAAGATGTGGCTGGGGAAGAGCGCCTATGGGGCGCAATAGAGGCACTTGGCCCTATCGCCCCGGATTACGTTTCTGTCACATATGGCGCAGGTGGCTCGACTCGAGATCGCACTATTTCCATCACATCTGAAATCACCAAGAGAACACAGATTCCAACAATTGCACATTTAACATGTGTTGGCTCAACGCAGGAGGAAATTCTTCATATCCTCACCCGCTATCGCGATGCTGGTATCAAATCTATTTTGGCCCTACGAGGAGATCCAGAAGGTGGACCGCGTGCACCGTGGGTCACTATTGACGGTGGACTCAATCATGCTGATGAATTGGTTGCACTTGCATCTGAATTCGGTGATTTCACCGTGGGAGTTGCAGCATTTCCTGATGGACATCCAGCATCACATGGAAATCTTGATAAAGATATTGACGTCTTAATACGTAAAGAAGATTTAGGGGCGAGCTTTGCGACGACGCAATTCTTTTTCGATGCATCAAAGTGGAGCGCTCTCGTTGCACGGTTAGATGAACGAGGTTCAAAACTTCCTGTGATTCCGGGAATTATGCCTGTTACAAATGTAAAGCAATTAGTCAGGATGTCTGAACTCACCGGAACTCCCATCCCAGATGCTATGCGTAAGAAATTTGAAGCAATCGAATCTGATGCAGATGCTGTGAGGGCGCTTGGGATTGAAATTGCAACTGAGTTTTGTCAAAAATTGCTGTCTGCTGGTGCGCCTGGATTGCATTTTTACACCATGAATACATCAACTGCCACATCGCAGATTTATGAGAATTTAGCGCTCAAACGATGAATTTAAATTTTGCAGACTTTAGCGCTCAATGGAGCAAACTCCATGGTGGCACCGCAACTACAGGAATCGTGGGCGGATGGCTCAAAATCTCATTTCCACTTGCGCGCGCGTGCGCGAAATTGCGCATCACGCCAAATGTTTTAACCACGATCGGAGTACTCAGTGCCGGCGTCACTGCAATTGTTTCACCGCACTGGTGGAGTTTAGTTTTTCTCGCCATCTCACTGATTGCAGATGGAATTGACGGAAGTGTTGCAATTTATACAGAGCGAACAAGCGCATCTGGTGCAATCTGGGACGGGCTGGCCGACCGCATCTCTGAAGCGTTATGGGCAGTAGCTTTTTACCGACTAGGAATTCCTCTGGGCTTGATATTTGCCTTGGCCTCGCTTGCAGCTTTTCAAGAATACGCACGAGCTCGATTAGCCTCCCTTGGCATAGCTGAGGTTGGAGTTGTCACCTCAAGTGAGAGACCAGTGCGTGCAAGTTTTCTGGCGATTGCAATAGTTGCATGTGCCTTGAATTTTTCTAGCAATTGGTTGACTGGTATTGCAGGAGTTTTGACTGGTCTGCAACTCGTTGGATTTGCGATGGTTGTGCGTTTTGCTTTCAAATCATTAAAGAAGTTTTAAGCGCGACCAATTGCATCAGCAACGATTTCTGCACTAATTCCAACAAGTGGCAATCCTCCGCCAGGATGAGCTGATCCGCCTACGCAAAACAATCCCTTTAGCGGAGAACGATTGCGCGCACGCATGAATGCAGATCGCGCGCTATTGCTGGAAGAGCCATAAATTGAGCCCCCAGGTGTTCCGATACTTTTCTCTAAGTCTGCAGGGGTTCGAACTTCTAGAAGCTCGATGCGATTTCTCAAGGGGATTCCTCTAGCTTCAATTTGGGAAATAATTTTTGACGCATAAGCGCGAGCAAAATTCTCATCACTCCAATCAAATCCCTCTCCAATTGTCGAATGCCGAGGTGCGTTTACTAAGACGAACCAACTTTCATATCCTGGCGTACGAGACATAGATTCATCACGTGGTGCGCAAATGTAGATTGTTGGTTCTTCAACTGGCTTGTAATGCGTGAAAATTGAATCAAATTCAGCGTCGTAATCGGCAGGAAACAAAACAGTGTGGTGGTTCATTGCCGGAGCTTCGCTATCGGGTTTAAGACCTAAGAGTAAGGAAAAACCTGCCAAGGAGGGTTCAGATTGCGCAAGTGACTTTCGTTGTCTTCGAAGCACACGGACTTTTTCGGAAATCAAATGTGTATAAACGGTGGAAGCATCAGCATTTGCTACAACCACATCTGCAGTAACTTTTTCTCCGCTATTTAGCGTGATTCCCGAAACCTTTTTGCCATTATGGTTGATCGACGAAACTGGGGAATTGACGTGGAATTTCACACCTAGTTTTTTTGCTCGTTCTTCAATCGCTAAAGCTAATTGCCCGATACCGCCTTTTATATGCCAAGCGCCGAATGCTTCCTCAACAAATGCAATGGAGAGAAGCACGGCAGGAGCCTTTCTCGGATCTGAGCCGCTGTAAGTGGCGTAGCGGTCAATAATGTAAGAAAGGTGTTCGTCGTCTGTAACGCTTCTTACTAATTCCCGCAACGATTTCCACGGAGCAATAGTGAATAGATCGCGCAACAACGTTGGCCTCTTTAAGAGTGAAAGAGGCGAAGTTAACTCTGATTCAATGAAGGGTTCTCTAGAGACATCCCACATCTTTTCTGCGCGCTCCATGAGCACTTTCCATTGCGTGCTTACATTTTCACCAAAATTCTGACTCAGAGAAGTCAAGGTTTCATGTCTTGAAAGATTGGTGAAATTCACTTCAGAGCCATCTGCAAACTTATAATCAAATGAGGGATTTACAGGTTGAAGTTCTAAAACTTTTTCAATTGGCTCTCCGGTTTTTAAGAAAAAATCTCGATAGACAGCAGGCAGAGTTAGCAGCGAAGGCCCTGTATCAAAGGCATACTTACCAATCCATTCGGTGCGACACTTACCGCCAACCTGGTCTGATCCTTCAAACACGTCAACGCTATGACCTAATTTTGCCAAGCGAGCTGCTGCACACATGCCGCCGATACCTGCTCCGATAACAACAATTCGGCTCATACCGTTCTACCTTTCCATTCGATGGTGCCTCTGCGCCACCATGAACGTGCCAGAAGATAGAGCAAGACGAGTATCGAAAGGGGATGAAAGACGGCGTCACGTATTCGAGATTTATTGGCAAGTGCGGAGATTAAACGCGAGAGAACTATGAGTACATAGCCAATTAATCCTGCTAGAAAACCATTAAGAGCGTAAACGAAAGGTATAAGGCCTGATAGCAATAGGAAGCAAGCAGCGCCAACGCTACCTAGCACCCCGCCAAATGCAACCCGAAGAGATTTCCCATATCCATCACGAAGTTGGCCCCATGAGGAATACATCTGACATTGCGCAATCGAGGAACCATTAGCCACGCTTCCGTGAAATCCGGTGCGGAGAAAATGTCGAACAAGGTGAATATCATCGAGAACTTCATTTTTTATTGCTGCGAATCCGCCGATCTTTGCAAGGCTAGAACTCTTAACTAAAAAAAATTGACCATTTGCAACTGCAAAAGCAGGGTTTGTGGATCTTTCTGCAATTCTTAAGGGCACAGTTGCCATCCAAGACCATTGAAGCAACGGTTGAATAAGGCGTTCAGACCAGGAAGTTGCAATTTGCTGCGGGTATGGAGAGAGGAAATCAAAATTATTAGTTGCCATCAAATCGAGTGATGCAGCAATTGCATGAGGTTTTAATCGCACATCAGCATCGACGGTGACAATCATTTCGGCTTGGGAGGCTATTCGGCCTTGCTCTAAGGCAAATGGTTTTCCTAACCATCCAGGTGGCAATTCATTTCCATTAAGCATCTGAAAGCGTTTATCTCCAAGAATGCTAGCGGTGATTAATTGAGGTGTGTTATCGGTCGAGTTGTCGTTAATCAATATGAAATTAAGGCCTGGAACGCCGACTTGTTTTTTCAAAGATTCGATTAAGCCAACGACGTTATGAGATTCATTTCTCAAAGGAATCAGGACAGTCACTGAAGATGAAGAAAGTGGAACTTCCTTCGATGGCCGTTTGAGAAAAAAGAGGTTTAAGCAAGTATTAAACAACAACAACGCTGGAAGCAGAACGAGTGCAGTATTCACAGGGGCGCCGTATTAAGGTCGGCCTAACCAGCGGGAGAAAACATAAGGTGCCATTACAGCCCCAAAAACAATTCCGCCGATGAATGCAACGCCTGGGCGACTAAAAAAGAACAAGTTTCCAATAACTCCGGCAAATAGCGTCCAGAGTAAGAAGATATCAACAACTGCAAACCCGGCGCTAGATTTTCGGCGATCTCGAGGTAGTAGCACGTGCAACAGCGCGGTAATCACAATTCCAGCAAAGAGCCATCCGAATGCGTTGGACAGTGGAATGTCTCTTTGAAACGGCACGTGCGCGCCATCGAAAGTCCACGTCCATCGATTGGCTGAAACCATTTGTGGATCTAGGAATAAATCCCAGCCCATCAGCGCAATTCCGCCAACGAGAAATACCCAGTTTTTGCTAATACGGCGAGCGAGAACTAAAACAGGATGAGCCATCATTACCCAAGCAAATGGTACGACTAAAGGAACTCCAAGAACTTGAAATCCTAAACTTGAATCGTAGGCATAACTGCCAAATGGCCAAGTTGTCCGCATGCCCAGCTGTTCGATTCCGAAACCAAAAAGTAAAGTGATGGGAAAATATAGTCCGACATATTTAGAACCGAATGAATAGTAGGCGTGGAGAACCATTGCGAGTGCGCTGAAATAAACGGTTGCGATAGTGATTAAACGTAAAGTTTCACCGTTGGTGAGTGGATAAGATATTTGAAGTGCAATCGAAATAACCAAGACTGTTTGCAAGAAAACTTGTGCGCGATGCGAAATACCAGATCTCCGGTTGCGTCGTGAGTTGTACTGGCGGATTGACATGGGAGGTAGTCTGCCCTATTTCAGAGTGAGCCCCGTACTTCACGTACTGCAAAGCGGGCAAATAATTCTTCTGAATACCATTTATAGGTAGCCGTGGCGGTAATTGCCCTTGTATGAGCCTCGCCTGTATATGCAAATTCTTTCAATGCGTTAGATGATTCCCAAAGCGAAAATGTTCCTTGCAATCCAATTGGGGCTTCTCCAATTCCGATTGCTGCAATGAGACCCTTGGATCCAGCAAGACTGATTGTTACAGGTGGTACGGCCTTCCAAAATCTAAAGTTCTGATTCCATTTGATTCGGGCTCTAGTAATTGCTGCGATCTGCCCATCAAATTTTTTGGTGACAGTTGGAGTAAATGGCTCATTCCCAGACCATTTACCGTGAGAGGAAATCGGATCAAGCACTGCGCGAAATTCTTTGACAGAACCCTCTCGCCACTTTTGAACAGTTGCAGATTCATCAAATTCAGATAAAAACTTTTCATCGATCGTGACAAGAAATCCCCAGCGGTGAATATCGGCATCGGCCGGAGTGAAAGTTTCGCCTTTGCCCGTGCCTAGAACTTTCACAAAACTTACACCATTGAATCGCCGCAATGTAATTTTCTGTGTTGCCATAAAGTAAAAAGCCCGAGGGATTAATCGTGTAGGAATTTTCCATAAATAAATAAGAGTAATCATTGCGCAATGCCTGCAGTTGCCAAGATTTCACTGACAACTAACTGCGGGTGATCCCACATTGGTGCATGGCCACACTGTGCAAATGTTAGCCATCTTGCGTGTGACGACACCAGCGATCGCTCTTGGCTCGTTGACGCGGGCAGAGTTTTGTCAGAGTCTCCAAAAATAATGGTGACGGGAATTGTTGGGGAAATATGGTTCTCAAACCTCTTTTTCAAAAGCGCATCCCAAGCTGGGTAGTAACCAGCAGAAGTTGCCATCGCATTTGTTGCATCAAGGCATGTTTCATAAGAGAACTCTTTCCAACGTGGACTTACATTCGCAAAACCCGCTTTGCGTGCCCATTCGAAATGGAGCAACATCGGTGAAACTATCCAGACACTTGCTGAAAGCATCCGAGCGACGGCAGTTCCTGGATAGCGTGCATTAAATGGAGCAAGCCAAAGTCCAGCAGGTGCTAAGCCAGTGACTGACAAGATTTGTTGAGGCCGCATGCTTGCCATTTCAAGAGCAATCCAGCCACCAAGGGAATTTCCTACAACATGAAATTTCTCAAATCCTTGGTCTTTCATTGCGTCAAAGACACTTTGAGCCAGAGATTGCGGATCCATCGGTTGAGTTTTATCCATAGGAGTTTGCCCATGACCAGGTAAGTCAATGGTCACTACAGTGAAGTGTCGAGCGAGCGGTTCGATAATCAGTTTCCATGCAGTTGAAGCAGAACCCATTCCATGAATGAGTAAAACTGTTTCTTTCGTAGAACTCTGTGAGTAAATTTTTGATTCGAGCTCCACGTTAATCACCAGCAATCATTGGTTTAGGGTCGTTGGTTTCTGAAAAGTTTGTGGTGTACAAGAAAAATCCGACACGGCCTCCCGTAGAGTTTCCAATAGCAGCTGTTTGTTTCTCATTAGTAGCTTTAGCTAAAAGTATTTTCGCCCCATTCTTACTGGGAGAAACAACAACCCATCTTTTCTCGGGCGCTAATTCTTTATCCTCTATCAATGTAAAGCCCAAATCATTCACGTAATGTGAAATTGCCAGATCATATTCATCGACTACGATCGCGATCATCCCAAGGGTATTCATGATTAGTCGCCTACAACCATAGGTGTAGCACCGGTAAATTTAATGAGCTCATTAAAAGTGGTAGGAAATACTGCATGAGGATGGCCTGCGGCTGCCCACACAACCTCGTAGTCATTGAGTGCTTCATCAATCAAAATTATTCCGGGTGGAGAAATCCACCCCAGTGGACTCACGCCACCAATTGCAAAGCCAGAACTTTCACGGACAAAATCTGCATCCGCTCTATGTAACTTTTCTACCTCTAATTTTGTTGCAACGAGTGACGTATCGACTCGATGCCTGCCACTTGTGATGACTAGTAGCGCTTTCCCATTGGGTAATTTGAAAACAATTGATGAAGCAACTTGCCCAACTTCAATATTGAGTGCTTCTGCTGCCTCTAGCGCCGAACGTGCGCTATCTGAAAGAGTTCTTATTTCATCTGAGCCACCTTGAAGTAAAAGTTGCTGCCGAACTCTTTCTACGGCTGGGTGGTCAGATGGCATGTACTAATCCTGCCTTTGAACTACGAATTATTCAAAAGAAATGTATGAATAAGTGTAAATGCGGCAATCGAAAAGAGCACGATGGAAAACGAGCGCCGCAAAACCAAGGGTGCAATTTTTGCGCTGAAGTGAGATGCCAGCGCAGAAATGGTTACTGCTGCAAGTGCTATGAAAATTGGCACATGCCATGAAATTCCACTCCAGGAACTGGCATGGGCTAGGAAAGCCGTTAAGCAATTAAGAGAGATGATCAGAAGTGATGTGCCAGTGGCTTTAGCGAGAGGTGTTTTAAAGAATTTAACCAGTATCGGAATAGCTAAGAATCCGCCTCCGACACCGAATAGTCCCGTCATAAGACCGATGGCGAGGGAGAATAAAATCAGCAGAAAGAGCGGGACTTTCTTTTCCTCTTCTTGCTGTGGAGGCCTGAGCCACATAGATGTTGCGGCGCCGATCAAGACGAGAGAAAATCCAAACAAGAGGGCGCTGTCGCTGATGAAGCGAGAGATCCATGAACCACCAATGTTTGCAACCATGCCGAGGAGCCAAATAGTTAAGCCTTCGCGAATGAGTACTTCGCGTTTTTTAAATTTAGGTATGACGCCTGCAGTTGCAGAGGCGAAAACAATTGCTAACGCTGCGGTAGATGCATGGTGGGGCGTAAAACTAAAGAAATAGATAAGAATCGGAACCGAGAGCATTGCTCCGCCTGCTCCAACAAAACCCAAGACCGAACCGATGAAAGCACCTGCAAGCAGAGCCCCCAAGATTTCCATTGCCCGATCATGACAGAAGCCCGCAACGCTTTCGCGCTACGGGCTTCTTACCTTTGTCTTGGTGTCTAGAAGTTAAAGAATGCGGAGGTGATGTGCCATCCGAAGTCAGCGCCGCTTCCGATCATCGCGAAGAGAATGAGCGCTGCGCCTGCTAGTGCTAAATCTTTAAAGAAGGCGATGTTTTCGTTCATTTTGGCCGTTGGATCGGTTTCTTTCCAGAACGCATGCATCAAGAACGCTGTTGGGATAAGGAAGATTGCTAACAAGAGAGCGCCTAGATCTGCATAAATTCCAAGGGCAACGTAGATGCCACCAAGTAGGAGCATGACTCCACTGAGTAATACTGAGAACTTTGCTGCTGGGACTTTCTTGTACTTTGCATAGCCAGTCATTGCTTCAAGCTTTACGAAGTGGTTGATTCCTGATGAGACGAATATGAGTGCGAAGAGAATTCGCCCGATTGCTAATACTGCGTTCATGAAACTCCTTTAGTGATGGGTACCGACTGCGAAAGAGTAGTGCATATAGTTGAAAGTTCAACTATATTAGGCTCGCGACACGCTTAACTCAGCCCCGGATAACCCCACTTGCCCTTGTCAGTGGGAGGCGCTATTTTTCGAACATATGTTCGAAAACTCAGCCCCAGAGCCAGAGGTCCTGGCAGATGGCGCTACCCCAGTGGAGTTCACGTTCGCGGGTAAGCGCTTTCGCATCCATAGCGTTTTATCCAGATGGTGCGAAGCCGGGGGTTGGTGGAACCGCATTAGCGATGGCATTTACAGACCCGATGATCGCGCTCGCGCACTCTGGAGAGTAGAAGCGGCGCCAATCGGCGCTCTCACAACTTTTGAACTCGAACGTGATGAAGTTACAGGTCACTGGCGTATTACCTCGATCTAATGCGCTCAACTTCCATGAACACTTTTATTCATTTGCGCACCCATAGCGCGTACTCATTTAAATATGGAACCACACAACCGCGCGATCTAGTTGCTCGCGCAAGTGAATATCAGATGCCTGCGCTCGCTCTTACTGATCGCGATGGTCTAGCCGGGGCAATTCGTTTTGCCCAAAGTTGTGTCGATTATGGAGTCGCACCGATTATCGGGATAAATATTGCTATCGATCTAGAAAGTACTCTCTTTACGAAAGAGGCGAAAAATTTACCACGCATTACTTTGTTGGCACACGGCGATGGGGGATGGAGCTCGCTCTGTCGTTTAGTGAGTTCGTTGCATACGTATCAACCTTCACGTCAAACATTTAATCAAAGTTCTCACCATGGCAATGGCGTATTGCAAAGAAGTACTACACCGATTCTTACTTTAGATTTCCTTGACCGGTTTAGTGAGTACAGCACCAATCTTTTAGCGCTACATGGCCCAGAATCATCTGTTGGCATTGCGTTAGGGAGGCGACGCCCGGATATAGCTAGGCAAACATTTGCACAGTTGCGCGAGTACTTTGCGGCTAATGCAATTGAATGCGTTTCTCACTTAATTGCTGGCGATGGCCCACGTTCTAGTACTCATGCTGGCCGGTCACTGGCTTTCGCTCGAGACAATGACATTGATGCAGTTATTACAAATGCTGTTCGCATGCGAGAACGTGAAGATGCACCGATTGCCGACATATTAGATTCTGCACGTCAACTTACTCCTTTGCATGCCCGTCATATTGAACGCAAAAATGCAGAAGCTTTTCTTAAATCAACTCAAGAGATGTTTGCCGTGGCACAAGAGATTGCCCACGTTGCAGGCGAGCGCAATCCGAGTCAGTTACTTGCTACAACTCAGGAGTGGGCAGAGCGGGCAATTCTTTCTCCCACTCGCGACATCGGGCTAGGTGGAATCCATCTACCTGAGCCATCGGTAGTCGGAGCTAGCTCGCAGAAAGAAATGCAATCTTTATTGCGACAACGATCTCAAGCAGGCATGAATTGGCGTTATAGCGATAGTGCAACTATTGCAAAAGCACATGAACGTTTAGATGAAGAGTTAGCAACTGTTGCAACGTTGGGATACGAATCGTATTTCCTTACAGTTGCAGATATTTCCGATATGGCTCGTAGCGCAGGTATCAGAGTTGCAGCAAGAGGAAGTGGTGCAGGATCACTCATTTGTCATCTCTTAGGAATTTCTGGTGTAGATCCCTTGCGTCATGGATTATTAATGGAGCGGTTTTGCTCCCCTCTACGTAGGGCACTTCCCGATATTGATATTGATGTCGAATCTGCCAGACGACTTGAAATATATGACTTAGTTTTTAAACGCTATGGAGATCCTCAATGGAGCAATCCTGGCAATCTTTCACGTTGCGCCACAGTTGCAATGGTTGATACATACCGTGCGCGTCATGCTATTCGCGATACGGGTGCGGCGCTTGGCATGTCTGGGATGGAAATTGATTTGATTGCAAAGTCGTTGCCTCATGTTCGAGCCCGCCATATTTCGAAAGCGTTAGCAAATCTTCCTGAATTACAAGGGCTTAATCTTTCGTCCTCTCTTACCGCCATGGTTCTTGCTATGGCAGAGCGCCTAGATGGATTACCCCGCCATCTAGCTATGCATCCCTGTGCCATTGTTTTATCAGATTCAGGATTTCTCGACCGCGTACCACTTCAAGTCAACGCTAGTGGATATCCGATGGTTGAATTTGATAAAGATGATGTCGAAGCCGTTGGTTTACTTAAGCTCGATATTTTGGGCGTCCGAATGCAATCCACGATTGCTTATGCAGTTTCTGAAATAGAGCGTACTGAAAACAAAGTCATCGATATCGATGCAGTCGCCCTAGATGATGGGCCGACTTTTGACCTCATTAAATCAACGCGCACTCTGGGAATTTTTCAAGTCGAAAGTCCAGGACAACGCGAACTCGTTGGAAAATTAGCACCAGAAACTTTCGCAGATCTCATTGTTGATATTTCACTCTTTCGCCCAGGCCCAGTTAAGTCCGACATGATTAGCCCTTTTCTTTCCGCCAGACATGGATGGAGCCAAGCCCAAATCATTCATCCAGATCTCTATGAAACTTTGCATGAAACCCAAGGTGTTGTTGTCTTTCATGAGCAGGTCATGAAAATTATTTCCATCATGACGGGTATATCGCTGGCAGAAGCTGATGAAAAACGTAGGGCGTTAGGCGAGCCTGAAAATCAACAAGAGATTTGTGATTGGTTTTATCCATCTGCGCTAGCTCGTGGGTATGACCAAGCTGTAGTCAGCCAGATTTGGGAGGTTCTGCGCGCTTTTGCATCCTTTGGGTTTTGCAAAGCACACGCTGCAGCTTTTGCACTACCTACCTATCAATCTGCTTGGCTTAAAGCACACCACCCAGCAGCTTTTGTTGCTGGAGTTCTCACGCACGACCCAGGCATGTATCCCAAGCGTTTAATTCTTGATGATGCCAGGCAAATGGGAGTCACAATTTTAGGTCTCGATGTCAATGCATCATCTGCGTCATATCGAGTCGAGGAAGTGGATGCGCAGAGCGCGCGAACTCCTGTCGCACTTATCGATACAAGGAGTACAGGGGTCTCACTTGTTTCACCTGATGCACGGGGGCAAGGAATTCGCATTTCATTTGCTGATGTGGCGGGAATCAGCGGGGGAGAAGTTGAATCAATTATTGCAGGGCAACCCTATGCTGATTTAGGAGATTTCTATTTACGTTCAGGTGCCTCTTTCCCAACTACAGAAAGACTCATCCTTATCGGCGCCTTTGATCTTCTGCATAAAATAGGAAGTTCAGAGAAGAAAACTAATCGCCGCGATTTGCTCCTACATTTAAACGATTTACACCGCTCTCCAGATCGCTCTCCAGGAGGAGCTCAGTTACATTTTGGTTTTGCTCCTCCATCTCTTATTCCTAGCGGACTTCCTGATTTGCATGATTACGAACGCGTTCGCCATGAAGTGAAGTATTTGGGTATGGAAATTTCACATCATATGCTCGAGTTCTATGCCACTTTCCTCAACGAGATTGGTGCGGTCAAGTCATCTGATCTTCTTAGCCAGCGCTCTAACGCATCGGTCTTGGTTGCTGGAGTCAAAGTGGCACTACAGACTCCGCCAGTGCGTTCTGGCAAACGCGTTCTTTTTCTCACTATCGACGACGGCTATGGCTGTAATGATTTAACTTTCTTTACTGATGTGCAGAAAGAATATGCAGGAGTACTTTTCAACTCATCGCTATTTCTAGCTAGAGGGCACGTGCGCCGAACTGGACCACGCGGGGTTTCTCTCCGTGCGACAGGGGCATGGGAATTACGCGCTGCTTACGAAAAATGGTTGGCAAGTAGAAGTACGCTCGTAACGTGAGCGCTTCAACAATTCTCCATGTAGATATGGATGCTTTCTTTGCCTCCGTTGCAGAGCACGATGATCCAACTCTTAAAGGTAAAGCCGTAGTTATAGGCACAGGCGTTCGTTCAGTGGTGAGCTCTGCCAATTACCTAGCTCGTACTTTTGGTATTCATGCAGCGATGCCAGTAAGTAAAGCAAAACGTCTTGCACCCCATGCCGTATTCGTTGCACCAAATATGGCTCGCTATAGCGAGGTCTCACACAAGATCATGGAGATATTTCACCAGTACACGCCACTAGTTGAGCCACTTTCCCTAGACGAAGCATTTCTTGATGTGACTGGCTCTCAGCGCCTACTTGGTTCTGGTCGCACAATTGCAGAAGCGATAAGAGCGCAAGTAGAAGCCCAAGAAGGAATTACATGTTCGGTCGGAATTGCTTCATCAAAATTTATTGCAAAACTTGCATCCGGCCGGTGTAAACCAAATGGAATTTTAGAAATTCCCGACGATCGCATTTTGGGTTTCTTACATCCATTGCCAGTATCTGCAATGTGGGGAGTCGGCCCTAGGACTCAAGAAGAGTTAGAGCGCCTTGGGCTCTTCACTGTGGCCGATATTGCTAATACTCCACGCGCGACTTTGATACGAGCGCTCGGTGAAGCAGCAGGAAGTTCATTGCACGAACTGGCCTGGGCGCGCGACTACCGAGAAGTTGTTACAGATGACCCCGATAAGAGCATCAGTTCAGCTGTCACATTTGATCGAGACATAGATGACCCCGAAGTGCTTTTGCAAGAGTTGTTGAGAATGACGGAGAAAGTTGCATCACGATTGCGCGAAAAAAATTACTTTGCTAAAACAATCAGCATAAAAATTCGTTACGCAGATTTCGCAACTATCAGCCGAAGTAAAACTGTGCCAATGGCAATTGATAGCACCCACGATATTTATGAAGTTGTAAAGACTTTATTCATAGCGCTAAAACTCAACGGCGCACGTTTACGCTTAGTAAGTGTCAATGTGGAAAATTTCTCGGATGAAGCACCTATTCAATTGGAGCTGGGAGCACGTGAGAAAGGCTGGCGCGAGGCGGACAGCGCAGTAGATAAGGCTCAAGCCCGTTTTGGCTCGGGAAGCGTTCGCCCCGGGCGCCTTATTGAGCCTGAAGAGTGAGAATTCTCGGCGTTTTCTAGGTATGCACGGGTGACAATTGTGTTCTATTGTGTGTTCTAGAGCGGTGAAAGTAGTATCCGCAGACGAAAGGGGGAGTACACGTGCCACTATCTGATCACGAAAGAGCTCTCTTGGCCGAGATGGAGCAAGCGCTCTCGGCTGATGACCCCCGCCTAGTTTCGGCTCTGACTGGCACACGCCTTTACCCTGGTCGTCCTCGCATCCTGACTGGGTTAGCTCTTGTGGTGAGTGGCCTGGTTATCCTCTTTGCTGGCTTGATTATCAAGACGCCAGCACTTGGCATCGTCGGCTTCATGATTTCCCTCGTCGGCCTCATCTCAGTTATTAGCGGATTTTCAGGCATGAGCACCTTGCGTGCGCCTAAGAAAGCGCGCAAACCTAAATTTGGTTCCCGCCTTGAAGACCGCTGGGAGCGTCGCAACTTCGATCGCTAACTCCTAAGCCCCACCCAAAGCCGACCCTGTGAGGGTCTTTTTTTATGCCCAAAATCCGCCTCCATCCATGGGGAAGTTAGGGGGCCAAAAGGGGGAAAAGGGGAGAAAGGTGGTTGAAAAGGGGGAGAAATGGAGTAAAGTGGGGAATTATCACTCTGGAACCTGGGGAAGGGGGCCAGCTACATGTTTCTTGGCACCCATGAACCTCGCCTTGATGAAAAAGGCCGACTCATACTTCCTGCGAAATTTCGCGATGAACTTTCACCAGGTTTAGTAATAACTAAAGGACAAGAAAGATGTCTTTATGTTTTTCCTGCAAGTGAATTTGCATCAATAACACAATCGCTAAAACAAGCGCCAGTCACTGCTAAAGGCGCTCGCGATTACATGCGCGTTATGTATGCCGGCGCACACGATGAAATTCCAGATCGTCAAGGTCGCATAACAATTCCGCAAAGTCTTCGTACATATGCAGCGTTAGAAAAAGATTGCGTAGTTATTGGCGCAAATACACGCGTTGAAATTTGGGATGCAACTTCATGGAACGAATATCTCGCAGATCGCGAGAAGGGTTTCGCGGAAGTTTCAGAGGAGGTATTCCCAGGTCTGTTTTAAAAATTAACACAACTGAATATGAGTGGCTATCTCTTGTGGCCACCGCCGACCTAACGAAGCGGCGCCCCTTCCCCGGCGCCGCTACACAAGTTCCGTCGGCCGGCGGTGACCAGAGGAGATAGGGACGAACAGTTCTAGCAATACACGTAGTACCACGATGAAAGGGGGAGAAGATGTCAGGAAGCACTCAAGAACGTATCGGCGATAAACATATTTCCGTAATGCTTGATCGTTGCGTTGCACTTCTCTCACCTGCAATTGAGTCAGTGGAAAATCCTGTAATTCTTGACGCAACACTTGGCCTTGGTGGTCATTCAGAAGCGATATTGAGAAAGCACTCAAATGTTGTTGTAATAGGGATTGATAGAGACCCCGAAGCGATCTCCTTAGCTTCAAAGCGATTAGCGCCATTTGGCAATCGTTTCAAAGCAATTCATGCTGTTTACGACCAACTACTTTCGGTTATTGCAGAGTGTGGATATACCAAGGTCAACGGGATACTTTTTGATTTAGGAATTTCATCTATGCAGGTCGATGAAAATCAACGTGGTTTTTCTTATTCGCAAGATGCCCCTCTTGATATGCGCATGGACCGTAGTGGCGGTTTATCGGCTTCAGACATTCTCAATACCTATAGTCGCGAAGAGCTCATCTCAATTCTTCGCAATTTTGGTGAAGAGCGTTTTGCTCCAAGAATTGTTGATGCAATTATCCGAGAGCGTGAAATCGCACCGCTTAACTCCACAACATTCTTGGCCGAGCTAGTTAAAGCAAATATTCCAGCTGCCACTCGCCGTACCGGAGGCAATCCAGCAAAGCGTACTTTCCAAGCACTGCGTATTGCAGTCAACGACGAACTAGGCGCTCTTAGTAGGGCAATGCCAGATTCACTAGAGGCCTTGGCAGTCGGAGGACGAATTGTTGTCATGTCTTTCCAATCACTCGAAGATCGCATCGTCAAAGAGGTTTTTGTTAAGGCGTGCACCTCTTTAACGCCACGAGATTTGCCCGTCGAACTTCCACAGTTTGCTGCCAAGTTCTCATTCGTGATTAAGAACAGTGAAACTCCAACACAGTCAGAGATTGAACAGAATTCCAGAGCGCAATCGGTGCGTCTGCGCGCAATTGAAAGAGTGGCCGCATAATGGCAATAACTTCCTTCATACCAACAATTTCTCATACAAGAAATAAGGTTGCTCAAAAAGCTGCAAGGGCCGCTCTTTCTATAGCACCTGACGTTGCTCCAGGGCAAAAAGTTGGACAAGGTTATTTTGTTGCATTTGTTTCAGGAATCGGTGTTCTAGGTTTACTCACACTTCTCATCATCAATACCCTTTCAGGCCAAGATGCGTTTCAACTACGGCACCTTCAATCATTAGCGACTGCACAAAGTGATCAACGCGAGGCCACCAATCGTGCTATTGCTCGCGTTTCATCTCCCGAGAGATTGGCATCTGTTGCGCACTCACTTGGAATGATCCCTTCGGTGAACCCAAACTTTTTAACAATCACTGATTCCGCGGAAAAGAAGGGCTAATAATGGGAAACTTCTCGCTAGCCCATCAAAGATTAAGAGTGCTCACAGCAATCTCCCTCGTTGTACTTATGTTATTTGCTTTGCGCCTAATTGATATTCAAGCAGTTCAAGCTCAGTCATATGCGCTACGTGCGTCCAATGAAATGTCTCGAACGACAATTGCTCCGGCTTCGCGAGGAAGCATTACCGATGTCAATGGGACAGAATTTGCTCGCAGCGTTGCAGCTATCGATGTTGTAGTCGATCAAAGTCTCATTAAAGATCCTCTCCAGGCTGCGAAAATTGCTGCCCCAATCTTGGGGATGACGGTGTCGGATGTGCAGAAACAAATCACGGGTAAGCGACTATGGTGGCGGGTAGCTAGAAATGTAAAACCAGCAACATGGATGTCACTCAATAACGCTTTCACTCGCTATAACGCATCCCTTGATAAGGACCATCAAGACAAGCGAATTTTCGGATTTTTTGGTGAGCGGGTGTACACACGTGAATATCCTTCTGGATCTCTGATTGCGTCATTGGTGGGATTCGTAAATCAAGAAGGCGTGGGCGCTACAGGACTTGAATCAAGTATGAATTCGCAAATCTCGGGCACTGCCGGCAAATATATGTATGCCTATGGTTATGGAGCTCAAATTCCTGGGTCTCAGCAAGAACTTATTACCGCCAAATCTGGAACTACAGTCCGGTTGACTATTGATCGAGATGTGCAATGGGTTGCATCGCAAGCTATTTTACAAGCAGTAAAATCTGCGCA